>Ga0315910_10000276_pt1 | contig 55810 bp, 52 predicted proteins | sample EdamamesoilMG_FD_204470 | JGI IMG/M metagenome (GOLD analysis project Ga0315910, IMG submission 204470) | Garden soil microbial communities collected in Santa Monica, California, United States - Edamame soil | ecosystem: Environmental > Terrestrial > Soil > Garden | place: USA: California... | reverse complement strand
CTGTTCCCACCGCGGAAAAACTGGCTTACGATTGACGGAGTCCAGCTGAACTCTGACCTGATAGCGCATCATCCGGTAATCCGGGTCACCCCTTGCCAGGCCAACACGGCCGCGGACAGCAAGCCCCGAACACTTATTTTTTCATAAGCTGATCGCGGATGAGCTGGTACGGGGCCGGCGAAAGTCCCAGATCGCCCCGGAACGGCCGGTCCAGTGCGAAGATCATGAAAATCACCAGCCCGATAAACGCGGCCAGGAGCGTAATCTGGATCTGGTGCACGCGCATGTCGCTGACTTTGAAGAAAAATGATGATGAAAGACTGATGAACGCCCCAAGCACAACGACCAGTCATAAGACGCCGGGCAACTTGGTGTCCACCGCGTCCAAGCGCAAGCGCCGCGCTTGGATCATGGTGTTGTAAGCTCGTAGGGCTTCGGCGTGCAGGATTCTCGTTCCTTCCGTTGTCGGCTCATAGCTGATGAGCAAGGTTTGAAACCGGTTCATGAACTCCACACCAGCGGTCGGCACCTTGCCCTTCTGCTGCACGGCCATGACTGCCGGATGACGTCCTCCGTGTAATCGCGCAGGATGCCTTGCAATTGGCTACGCTGGGGCTCGGGATAACCGCTCACATCGCGTAGAGTGCCCCCAGGGTGGTAGCTTCTTCCGATACAATCTTTGATACGTCCGAGTAGGTCTGCCACACCGTCACGGCGATCAATGCGACCGCCAGCCCGTAGAAGACCATCACGGCTTGAAGCATGGCACTGCTGAACTCAGAATCGTGGATCTGAATCTTTAGCTTGGGCAGCAGGAATCGGCTCACAAGCGTCAGGCCGGTTAGTCCAAAACCGCAATGCACCACGATGATCGCCGGCCCCAAGACCAGCTATGGCACATCAAAGAGGGATTCGAACATACAAGTCAGCCAGCAGGGTTGCTGTCAGATTAACGGGTAATAGCGATCCAGCGGCTCACTCGCCAGCGTCGGCACCCGTTCGTTCCGAGACAAGCGCTGCCGCTTCAGCCATCGCGGTCATCCAGATGGGCGAGGTGACTTTCGCCCCCTTGGCCTCCTCGTAGATGCGACTGAATTCACCGGCATCCAGCCAGACGCCGCCACACTTGGGGCATTGATCGATCTCCACCTTCTTCAGATCGGAAAACCATTTGCGATCCAGCACCTGATCCGGACACCGCGGGCACGGGCGTGGTTCGGTGAGATTCACCTTGCCCACTGGCACCTGCCAGATCGAGTGCAGCGTGGTGGCAGCCCGCGCGCTGACCCGTTCAAGTTCCGTGGCATCAAACCAGATACCACCACATCCACCGTAGCAGAAATCAAGCGTCATACCGCCAGCGCCCTTCTCGCGCAGCGGACTTTTACAGGCTGGGCATTTCATAGGATTATTTCCGGGATACTACAGCAGTCTCCGGGCAATGTAACCACGAAAAGGTGCAAAACTCCGACCCGCGATCCACTGGGGTAAGCGCGAATCGTTTGTGGCACAACGAAGAGTCCATGCGAAAGCGGATGGGATCTGATCATTCAATCGCCCTTCGCTAAGGCAACAAAATGCGCTAGATATGCGGTTGCTTCCCGCTGCCGCCAATCATGCCAGAGAGACACTTCGCGCCAGGGCTGGCCGACCGCGATCGTCGGTTAGATGGGATCCAAGCAATCCGCATCCGGTAGAATGGCTGGCGTGAGCATCGTCTCCGACTGAATTCTAATGTGCTGCCCTCTTCTGAAATTGCACCATCACCACTGCCAGCATCAGCGCCACGCCCAGCGAGCAGACAATCGCTGCACCCGTCGGCACGTCGAGTTTGAACGAGGCATACAAGCCGCCCATGCTCGCCAGGGTGGCCACGCCCCAGCCGATGGCCAGTCGCGCGGCGAGAGAATTCGCCAGATAGGTGCCGCACGCCGCCGGCACGATGAGATAGCTGAACACCATCAACACCCCGCCGATCTGCACGAAACTGGTGACGACCAGACCGAACAACGCGTAGAACAAAAAGTCCCAGAGTCGCACGCGCAGGCCACTTTGCTCGGCCCGTTCATGATCGAATGACAGCGCGATGAATTTCCGGCGGAAGACGAAGTGCACGAAGCCGATCACGGCGTAGAGCGCGGCCGTTTTCCAGATGTCCGCCCAACTCACGGTGAGCAGGTCGCCGACGAGCGTTTTCTGGAGTTCCTCCTTACCGTGCGGACTTTTGCTCAAGAGCAAGATCCCCGCTGCCGCCGCTACGACATAGATGATGCCGATGAGAGCTTCTTGCGGCACTTGCGCGTGTTTGCTTGGGCGCGTGAACGTGAACAACAACGCGCCCGCCAGCGTGAAGCCCAGCGACCAGAAATAATTGTGCGGGTCATCGGCTTCATGGCCGAGGTAAAGGCAGAAACACGTCCCCAACGTCGCGACCTGCGCCAGCGCAAGATCCACGAAGATGACTTCGCGTTTGATGATGTGCAGACCGTAATAGACCAGGATGCCGGGCAACAACAGGCACGCGATCAACGGCCATTTCATTACAGATAGAATTTCAGCCATAAGGTTGTAGCGGTGGCCAGTGACCGCCGCAAATGTGCGGCGCCGTAGGTCGCCGCTCCAGTCACTTCTTCTCTGCCAGCGACTTTGCCAGTGAGTTCACGAGATAATCCATCAGCGCGATGTAACCGCCTTCCGTTCCTTTCACGCCGCCGGGCATTTGCGCCACATCCATGACTGTCGCACCGGTGCTGCGTGCGACTGTCTCGGCTGTTTTGCGGCTGAGGTATGGATCGACGATGATCACGCGCGCCTGACGCTCTTTCATTTTGGCGATGACATCCGCCAGGTGCGACGGCGAAGGCGGTATGCCGGGTTTGGGTTCCAAAAACAATTCGATCTTCAGCCCGAACCGGTGCGCAAAGTATGTCCACGAATTGTGATACGCGACGATCTGCTGGCCCTTGAATGGTGCGAGCTTCGCCTGCCACTCGCCGAGTTTCGTTTCGAGTGCGACCATGAACTTCGCAGAATTGGTCAGGTAAAACGCCTGATTTGCGGCATCGAGCTTGGCAAATGCATCGGCGATGTGATGCGCCACAATCTTCGCGTTCTCCGGGTCCACCATGAAATGCGGATTGCCGCCGGCATGAATGTCGCCCTTCGAACGATCAAGCTCCGGCGGGACTTCGAGCATCTTCACGCCGTCGCAACAACGCACCTCACCTTTGGCGGCAGAGACGATCTGCGCGTTGCGGGCCTGTTCGATGAGTTTGGGCAGCCAGCCGACTTCGAGGTCGGCGCCGCCATGGATAAGCACATCGGCTTTGTTGAGCTTCACGATGAAGCTGGGCTTGGCGTCCACGAAATGCGGGTCTTCCGTAGGCCGTGCGAGCGTGGTGAGTTCGATCCTATCGCCGCCGATTTCCTTTGCGACCGAGGCAAGATCAGGCGTCGTGGCGACGACATTCAACTTGGCGTGCGCGCCGATTGTAAGCAGCACTCCGAGCGTTCCGAGCAAAAGCTTTTTCATAAACTTAATCTAGGTTTTTGCCTGTATGGATCTGTGGCTAGAACTTATGCGCCGCGTGGGCGCCCAGTAGGAACTCGAACTGTAACCACACGGAGTGGTCCACGCCTTCTTCCCGCCGGTCATCGTAATTGTATTGCAGCCGCACCTTCGAGAACTCACTGGGATACCAAGTCAGGTTCGGCGAGATACGCCAGCGCTCCTCGCGTTGCGGATCGCGTCCGAGAGACTCACCGTCGAAGGTCAGGTCCATCTTCTCGTAATCGCCTTCCTCGCCGTTCACGTAATCCACCCGCAAGCCGGCCACCCAGCCTTTGCGGAAGCCATAGAGCAGTTGCGAGTAGAAACCGTAGTCAGTCACGGTTTCGTTGGCTAGCACGGCCGGTAAACCGGTGGCCTCATCAATAATCGGTGTCTCACCGGCATCGGCTTCTTCCTGCCAATCAAACGTGCCGAGTTCGTAGCGCCGCAACATCGCTTCGGTCTGAAAGGAAACGAACGGGAAGCCACCGTGAGCATTCGCCGGTTTCCATTTCCAGTAAACGTCCACGCCATAAATCTGCGTGACCGTGTCGCCACCGCTGCCGCTGTTGTTCGGCCCGAATGCGCCGGACGCGCCGAGGACGAGCGTTTGCTGATCGGTCAGTTCAAACGAAGTCGCCAGCCGCGGTGTGAACAGCATATCACCGACGCCATTGACACCGCGATCATTGTCGGCGTGCCGATAACCAAATGGAACTTCTTCCTCCTCGTCTCCGTGACTGTGGCCAGCGCTGCGAAAGCTGGCGGCGGTCTCGCCTTGGCTGTTCTGGATGCCGAGCGAGAGTTCAGAGAAGAACGAGGTCGGCAGCAGCCAGCCCAGTTTAGCGCCTGGATTGCGCAGGCCATCCGGGCCGAGCAGCCGCGCGTTCACCAGGGGCGAATCCACAAAACCCCATGAATGCGGATGCTGCGTGTTGACGCGCCCGAAGTCGCTCAAGATTTGACCCGCGCGCAATTGCAGATTCCACGGCAACGCGACGGTTTCCATCCAGGCTTCTTCCAGCTCCGTGAAGGTTTCGCCTTCAGAATCCACGGAGAACAGGACGTTCACGTTGGCACGCAGATACGGATCCACCGCGCCCTGTAGATTCAGCTCAACGCCTTGGATGGTGAAGCCGTTTTGATTTGGGTCGTGTCCGCCAAGTTGAGCACCGCCTTCGATGTCATCGGCCGTCGAGCCGCCGGCAGCAAATGTCGCCACGAGGCCGATGTCTGCGTAGGCACTGCCCTTGCCGATGCGGATGGGATCCGTGGGCGACCACGATTTCTCAGGCGATGCTGACGCTGCGGTCGCCGAAGGCGCGACAGTTTCAGTCGCTGCGACCGGCAGTCGCCCGGGCTCATTCATCGTGGCGATCTGTTTCTTCAGTGCTTCGATCTGCGCCTGCTGTTCGCGCACGACGCGGTCGAAGTTCGACTGCATTTGCTCGAGCTGTCGCTGGAGCGCGTTGAGTTGATTGGTGTCCTGCGCCTGGGTAGCGGTTGCTCCCAGCACCAACGCAGATACACCGACGGTCATTCCAAAAGATTTCCAAAGATTCAAAAGTTTCATGTTCATTCCTGCAAAGGCAGCCGCACTCGCGGTCGCCAAAAGGTTTACGGCAATACGACAAGGGAACCGGTTGAATCCTCAACCGGTGAACTACGAAGGAATGACTGAAACGGGCGGCGCGCGCCCGGGTGGAAGCAGATCAGCGTTTACGGAAGCGGGACAAAGAACCTCAACCACTGGAAGAAGCACTTCACCGCGCACGAACATCAGCGTAGCTGGCGAGAAATCAGGCGTGTCCACCTGACCCTTCACCAGTGCGCAAACCGGACAGTGATGGGGCTGACTTTCGTGACCGTGGCTGTGCTCGGTTTGGCTGTGATCGTGATCGTGATCGTGCTCAATCGCGCGATGCAATGGCGCGGCCAATAGCGACAGGGCAACGGCAACGACCAATACACCTGCCACGCTGCGCAGCGCGCAGCGGAACAAGTCTCGAATGGTTGCCCACAGAATCACGCGAGAAACTTAGCTGTTCCTATGCCAGCAGCAAGCGCCGAATCAAATCTGCCCGGCGCTAAACCGGTCACCGGAATGTCCAGTTATCTTGCTCATTTGCTGGCAGATACAGCCAGCCGGTCGAGAGCGCGATTGACATTGTGGAGCGGGAATTGCACCGTTGGCCCGCAGCCTAAATCCGGTGAAGCAAAAACCGGATACGGGGGAACCAACTTCCCGGATTTGCAACACAAACCGGGATGGGGCGAACGGCGCAAAGCAATCTGCGCCCGGTCACTTTCAAGACCCAGCCCGTCAGCTAACCTCGCCGGCGTGTGAAAGGGCAATCTTCCGGATCGCCATCGTGGCGGCGCTTGAGATTTCCCGGCCGCGTGAAGTCAGCTCACGCACAGGAACGAAAAATGAATCAGGATGGCTCGTCGAAGTGGCAGCAGGCGGGATTGATGCTGGGCGCGCTCGGTGTCGTGTTCGGCGATATCGGCACCAGCCCGCTCTACGCGTTGCGGGAATGTTTCACGGGCTCGCATGCAGTCGAACTCTCGGCAGAAAATGTGCTGGGCATTCTCTCGCTCATTTTCTGGTCGCTCATCCTTATCGTCTCGGTGAAATACCTCGTGTTCGTCCTCAAGGCGGACAACAAAGGTGAAGGGGGAATACTCGCACTGCTGGCATTGGCATTGCCGGACTCTTCCAAGGCCAGAACCCGCACGGCGCTGCTCGCCATCGGCATGTTTGGTTCGGCAATGCTTTATGGTGACGGTGTCATCACGCCTGCGATCTCAGTGCTGAGCGCAGTCGAGGGATTGAAAGTTGCAACTCCGGCGCTCTCGCATTATATCGTGCCGGTCGCAGCTGTCGTACTGATCCTGCTCTTTACCTTTCAACGACTCGGGACGGAAAGCGTCGGCTCGACCTTCGGCGTGGTGATGGTCGCGTGGTTCGTTGTCATCGCCCTGCTGGGGATTCGCGGTATCATTCATTCGCCCGAAGTGCTGGCGGCATTCGACCCATTGCACGCAGTGCGACTTTTTGCAAGAGAAGGTTGGCAGGCGTTTGAGGTGCTCGCAGCCGTGGTGCTCGTCGTCACCGGCGGCGAAGCATTGTACGCAGACATGGGCCATTTCGGCATGAAGCCGATGCGCCGCTGCTGGTTCGGACTGGTGCTGCCGGCATTGATGTTGAATTACCTCGGGCAAGGAGCGCTGCTCCTGCATGACGCGACCGCAGCCGAAAACCCGTTCTACCGGTTGTGTCCGTCCATGCTGTTGATTCCGCTGGTCGGTCTGGCGACGTGCGCAGCGGTCATCGCCTCGCAGGCCCTGATCTCCGGCGCGTACTCACTGACGATGCACGCGGTGCAACTCGGTTATCTCCCGCGGATGCGCATCGTTCACACTTCGCATTCGACGCGCGGCCAGATCTACATGCCCCATGTCAACTGGCTGCTGATGCTTGCCTGCCTCGGCCTCGTATTTGGCTTCCGCACTTCGAGCAACCTCGCCAGCGCTTACGGCGTGGCTGTCACATTCACCATGGCGACCACCACAGTGCTGTTCTATTTCGCCGCCAGAAAATTCCTGCACTGGCGCAAGCTTCCGGCCTTGATTTTCTGTGCGTTCTTCCTCGTCCTCGAACTCATGTTCCTGAGTGCCAATCTGCTGAAGATCCCGCACGGCGGCTGGTTTCCCATCGTGGCGGCGTTAAGCACGCTCGTTTTCATGAGCACCTGGCGACGGGGGCGGGAAATCCTGCGGCGACGATTGCAGAATAGTATCGTGCCACTCGATGAATTCCTCCCGACCCTGCACATCGATCCAAGCAAGCGCGTCAAAGGCACAGCCATTTACATGGCCGGCAATCCCAAAGGCACCCCGCTCGCGCTGTTGCACAATCTGAAACACAACAAGGTCATCCATCAGCGCATCGTCTTGCTTACGATCGTGGTGGAGGAGGTGCCGCGGGTGGGCGACAAACATCGCGTGAAAACGGAAGTACTGGCCGAGGGGATCTATCGTATCAGTGCGCACTACGGTTTCATGGAAGAGATTGACGTGCCGCATCTGTTGAAGATCGCCTCGACCGACGAACTGAAGCTCAAGGCCATCGAATCCACGTTCTTCCTGAGCCGCGAAACGATCGTCGCCTCCAAGCGCCGCACCATGGCACCGTGGCGCACGTGGCTCTTTGCGTTCATGTCCCGCAATGCGCAGCCGGCGACGGAGTTCTTCAAGCTGCCGCCCAACCGCGTGGTCGAGCTGGGAATGCACGTGGAGATGTGATCCGCGCGCCCCGCGGGACATCGATTTGCTTTAAGTCCGGCGCGATGGCGCTTATTGTCCGGGCAGATGCTCTCGCTGTTCAAATCCCGCAAGCCGGTCGCCGCTCCGACCTTCAAAACCCGGGTGGAAAATTTCTGGAACTGGTACGCCAGTGCGGCCGACCGGTTTTGCCAGACGATCGAGAACAAGCACTGTGCCGATCTCGCCAAGGAAGTCAGTCCGCAGACCGACCGGCTTCACCCGAACATGGCCTGGGTGTTCGGGCCGGGCGCCGATGGAGTTGGCCATTCGCTCACGATTTCCGGCGAAGGCGTTCCCATCTTTCAACTTCTCGCCATCGAATGTGTGCGCCGCGCACCGGCTCTCAGAGGCTGGACGTTCTATGCTTCCCGGCAGCCGGGAAAGATTGATGACATCACACTCGAAGTCGGCGGTCATAAGTTCGACCCGAAGGAATTCTGGCTCACGCCTTCAATCGACACCGAGGCGGAAAAAATTGACATCCTGATCTGGCATCCGTTGTTCGCCAAAATCAAGGATGAGCGGGCCCGCTATCAGCCGCTGTTCTTGTTGCTGGACGAAGCGCTGGGAGAATTCGGCACCAGCCAATGGATCGGCGCGATCAATCTCGGCAACCAACGGCTGGCCGATGCGATCCCGCTGACAGAACTTCACAGTTACACCACCGCGCTGGGTGCCGAGCGAGGTTGGCAGAAATTCCCGCCGGGCGAATCCACCACCATGTATCAGCGGGATGAACCTTCTGATGATTTCCCGCGCTCCGACATCATCGTCGGCAATTCAATGCTCATGGGATTGGTCGGCGACCACTTCGATAATGCCGGCCAGTTGGAGGATCCACTGGCGGACACCGGGGCGGATTTTGTGTTTGTCACTGTTCCGCGATCATTTTTCCCTCGCGGTGAAGAATCGGACACGCGCGGAAGGATTGAAGATCGCCTGGTCGAGGCGCTGAAAGCAGCGCATGCGGGCATCCTGGTCGGCGGCGCCTTCGGGACAAGTTACGGTTACATCGACCTGCTTATCTTCGATCGCGCTAACAGCCTGACGATCATCCAACAGGTGCTTCGTGAGTTCAACGTTCCGGGAGGAAGCGCGATCAACTACTTTGCCACGGAAAAGCAGAAGTTGCGGATCGAGTTGTGAAGTGTCGCTGCGCCGCAGTCAGACTTTCCAGCCCCGGCGCGGCGCGCGTTTCACCCAGCGATTCAGTTCGGGCAGGTTTGTCACCTGCATCGCCGGCCCGTCCCATTTCACTTTTTTTCCCACACCGGCGCGAACTGCCAGGTTACCAAGCAAAGTGAACTCCGTCAGCCGCGCCCCATAATCAAAGCCTGCGGCCGTTTCAGTTTTTCCATTGCGCACTGCCGTCAGGAAATCCTCAAAGACTGATCGCGGCCGCGGCAGCGTCTTGGGCGGTGCGGGTGTTTCCCGCATTTTTTCCCATGGCACCACGTGCATCTTGTCCCCGTAAGTACCCGTGAAGATGATTCCCTTCTCGCCTACGTAGATCGTCCCGCTATCGCCCGTTCCGAGTTCCTCGTCGGGATGTTTTTTCATCTGATCCAAAAGCACCGGCGGAAGGTAACGATCTTCGTCAGCGGCCGCGCGAATGATGCCGCCGGGATTGCTGGTGGCTTCGGGTTTCAAGCCTTCGTACCAATAAGCCTTCAACGGCGGCAGTTCACCGCGCGCCGGAACGTCCCAACGGATGCGCGCTCCAACTGGGTATCGCTCATCGCTGCCACCGCGAATCTGCTCCAGTTCGACACTCTCGGGATGCTCGACCTTCAACGCCCAGTAAACACCGTCCAGTACGTGACAACCCATGTTGCCGATCGAACCGTTGCCGAAATCAAACCAGCCATGCCATGAATGAGGATGCAAATCGTCGTGGTATGCCCGATAGGGCGCGGGGCCAATCCATTCATCCCAGTGCAAACCGGAAGGCGGACGTTTCTTCGGCGGGCGCGGCCCAAGTCCGCCATTGGCCCGGTTTGTCCAGCTGTGCGTTTCAGTGACCTGGCCGATGACACCCGCGCCGATGTATTCGCACAACCGCCGGTAACCTTCCTCGCAGTGTCCTTGATGCCCCATTTGCGTGGCCACCTTCGTGTCCGCCGCCATCTGGCGCAGCATCCGCGCTTCGGCGATCGTGTGACTCAACGGCTTCTCGCAATAGACATGCAGCCCCGCCTGCAAGGCCAGCATCGCCGGCAACACATGCTGATGATTCGGCGACGCGATGAACACCGCGTCGATCTGCTTTGCCAGTTTGTCGAACATCCGCCGGTAATCGGTGAACACACGCAGCTTGCCAGCTTCCCGCCCTCTTTCCTTCAGGAACTGCTTCACCGAAACAAAGCGCTGCTCATCCACGTCCACCATCGCGACCAATCGATCATTCAGGATCGCCCCGACATGGTTCATCCCGCGCGAACCACAACCGATCACCGCGCAGCGCACCTGATCACCCGCGTTGGCGGCCGAAAGGATGTTGAAGGGGGCAAGCGAAACGATGCTTGCCCCCACCGCGGCCCGGCGGAGAAATGCCCGGCGGGACAAAGGTGCGCCGGAGAGCGGAGGTTGTGAGCGCTGCATGTCAGTTGGTATTTATTCTTGATAAGGCATCGAGTTTTGCTTGCACAGCAGAATTTCCGACGCCGCCAGCGACCGTTTCATTCGTTTACCTCCATGAAAGAGTGCCTCTAAACGACAAGGCGGCATCCTTGCGGGCGCCGCCTTGAAGTTTCATTCACCGCTTGGTGAAGGCTATTTCTTTTCTGGGGCTTTCTCTGTCGCGCTGGCCGCCGGTTTGTCGGCGGGCTTTCCCAGATCCGCAGGCGCCCCGAGATTGAGCTGTTCCAGGATGGACGCGGTCATGTCATTCTCCCCGTTCGTGTAGAGCACGACCGGTGTGTTGTTCACACTCTCGGCGGCCACATCGATCACCATCGTGTAACCGCCGGCCTTGGCCTTGGCGTTCACCAGATTGCGGATCTCCACCAGGATATTGTCGCGCATCCGGCGGCGTTGCTCGTCGAGGGTGGTGCGCGCCTGTTTCTCGAATTGCACAATCGTCTCTTCAGTGTCCTTCAGGTCCTTGAGCTTGGCCTCGGCGTTCTTCTTGCGTTTGCTGCGTTCCTCGTCCGAGACGGCCTGATCGTTGGCGCTGGCCAGAAGTTTCTGTACTTCCTCCTTGGATTTGGCGTATTCATCGCGCAATCCCTTGTATTCCTTGTCCAGGTCGGCTGCGCGGTCTTTCAAGGCTGAATCCGCCTGCTTGGTCTTCCAGTAATTATCGAACAGCTTTCGCAAATCCACCAGTCCGATGCGGCCTTGCGCAAAGCCGCTGCTGCTCATCAATCCCAGCGTCAACAACACCAGGCACCAGTTCCGAAACGATTTAGTCATGGTCATAATGAAATCAAAAAGCTCCGCCGCCGCCAACTGCAAACTCGCGGGCCGTCTCTGCATCAGACAATCCACCTGGAAGGACGTTCAGTGTTGCCCGGTCGGCTTAATCCTGCCCGATCGCCGCCGTCAGCAAGGAATGCTCGTCCCACTGCGAACGCGCGCGGGTCTCGCTCAACTTGCCTCGCGTCATCACGGCGATGCGATCGCACGTCCCAAGCAATTCCGGGATGTAACTGCTGATCAACAAGACCGCCTTGCCGCGCGATGCCAGCTCATCGATCAACTGGTAGATCTGCGCCTTCGACCCGACGTCAATGCCGCGGGTCGGTTCGTCGAGCAACAGCACGTCCACGTCTGCGTGCAGCAAGCGGGCAATGGCAACCTTTTGCTGATTGCCACCCGAAAGTCCGCTGATGCGCTGGGCCGGACCCTGGCATTTGATGGGAATTTTCTGAATCCACGGTTTGCAAGCCGCGCGCTGCCGTGAAGGCATGATCAAACCAAACGGCCCAAGTCCGCTCAAGCGCGAGAGCGTCAGATTATCCGCGATGCTCAAGCCGAGCGCGAGGCCTTCCGTCTTCCGATCTTCGCTTACGAGCCCGACGCGCTGCGACCAGCGTTGTTGCGGTGAAGCGCTGCCGGAAAATTCAGCCACCCGAATCTCGCCGCGCGTGACTTTGTTCAGACCAAAAATGGCGCGCATGAGTTCCGTCCGCCCTGCGCCGACAAGACCCGAGATGCCCAGCACTTCACCCCGACGCAGTTGGAGTGAAGCAGAACGCGGCTTGGTCACGCCGCCAAGGTCTTTGATTTCGAGAATTACGTCGCCGGGCGTGCGATGTGAACGCGGATAAAGGTCATCCACGTTGCGACCGACCATCAGTGCAATGATCTCGGCGTTTGGTGTACCTTTGGTCACGCCGTTGCCGACGGTTTCGCCATCACGCAGGACAGTGAAGCGATCCGAGATCGCCTGCACTTCCTCGAGAAAGTGAGAGATGTAGATTACCGAAATATTCTTCGCCTTCAGCTTGCGGATGAGCGTGAACAATTTCTCAATGTCCTTTGCCGTAAGCGAACTGGTCGGTTCATCCAGAACAAGCACGCGACAATCCAACGCTACGGCGCGGGCGATCTCAACAAGCTGTTGCTGGGCGATGGGAAGCTTGCGGATTTCAGTCTCAGGCGAAACGTGCGACAGACCGACCTCCGCCAGCGCGGTGGTGGCGCGACGTTTCATCTCCGGCCAGTTCATCAACGGCCCGCGCATCGGCTCGATGCCGAGCAGGATGTTTTCCATCACGGAGAGATGCGGTGCGAGCGCAAGCTCCTGATAAATCATCGCCACGCCGGATTTGCGGGCGTGGAGCGGATTGCCGGGCACGTAATCCGCGCCGTCGAGAAACATCCGGCCCTCGTCCGGCGGAATCGCGCCTGAGAGGATTTTCATCAATGTGCTCTTGCCTGCACCGTTCTCACCGACGAGCGCCATGACTTCGCCCGGCGCGACGGAAAGCTCGACGCCGCGCAACGCCTTAGTCGCGCCGAAGCTGCGTTTCACGCCGCGCATTTCGAGGCGAGGAGAATTGGCGACTGCATTCGAATTAATTGATTCCATCCGTTTGTTTGCATTTCAACCTAATGGCGGACACTTTGAAAGAAATGAAGGATGTCTTTGATTGGCTCAGGTGTTGCGTCGTGAGCTTCCAAATAGAACAGGCTGGATGCGGTTGGCTCAACTCGATGTAGAAGGAACTCCGGACCTTCTCGTTCAGCAAGCACGACGAACTCCCCGCTTTCCAGTGACACAAACCTGGCGGTATTCGCGTCGAATACTGTCCAATCGCTCGTCATGGCTGGGTCGTGAGACGTTATGAAATCCAGCCACACTTTCGGAACTGGAGCAATTTGTTTTGAGGCCACTGCAGAAAGCGGATCATTTAGCAATCGAACAACAGGTTCATCATCCCAATCCAGAAACGCAATCGAGCTAGGACTTGGCTGAATTCTGAAATCAAAAATGTGGCCTGTTATGCTACTCAAAATCGCTTTGAATCGCCTTCCTCCGACTGCAAACCTTATCTCCGCAAGAGGAAACTCACCAGCGTTTGGAAATGGAGGGACGCTAGCCCAATCACTTTTGCCGCCTTTCAGATGATAGAAATCGATTTCAGTCCAATGAGGGAGACGTTGAACACGATTTATCGCAGCAACCTGTGCGTCGAATGTCGGTAGTGCAGCTGGCGGAAGCGCCTTCCGCACTGCCGCTAACAATTTTTCCTCAAGCGGTGAAAAGCGTCTCCAGAAAAGTTTGATTCGGTTTCCAATAGTCACTGCAAATCGGTGTCTTTCAGATTCACAGCCCCACGAGTTTCCTCACCTCCGCATCATTCGCGATCTTCTCTTTCGTCACGAGCACCGTGCCGGTGTCCACCACGGCCGGGACTTTTTCCTTCTTCACGACCTTGTAGAGCGTTTCGACCGCGAGGTAACCCATCTTCTCCGGATTCTGCGCCACGAGCGCGTCAATTTTTCCCGCCTGCACTTCCTCGACGAGCTTCTTCGACGTATCGAAGCCGACGAATTTCACGCTCACCTTCACGCCGCTCTTGCGCAGGTCGTCCAACGCCGAAGCGAGACCGATGGTGGAGTAAAGATTGCAGGCGAAGACGCCGTCCAGTTCCAGCGCCCCGTTCTTCACGAATTTTTCGAGCGTGTTCGCGGCGGTGGTCTTGCAACTCTCGATCGTGCCGGTATCAGGATATGGATCAGCTGCGATGGTAAAGCCCGCGGCCTTGACGGTTTCAATGAATCCAGCGGCGCGCGCCTCCGTGCTACCGGTGCCCTGGATGTAACGCTGACATAACACCCGCGCACCTTTCTTGTCGCCGACCAATCGCACCAGTTCCTTGCCACCGATGACACCGCCCTGTTTGTTGTCAGTGGCGATGTAGCTGGAATGCGCATTGCCGTCCACGGCGGAATCGAAGATGACGACGGGAATGCCGGCATTGACGACGTTCTCCACCTGCCGGCGCGTGGCTTTCTGGTTCAGCGGCGCGATGGCCATGCCCTTGACGCCGGCGTTGAGCAGGTTCTCGATGATCTTGTTCTGCTCGGCGACATCCGATTCGGTGACGGCGCCTTCCCACTTGAGGGTCACGCCAAGATCCTTGGCGGCCTTCCGCGCGCCCACCGCGACGGTCTCCCAGAATTCACCACCGGTGCTCTTGGGAATGGCGGCCAGGGTGATGGTGTCAGCGGCAAAGATTGACTGGTTGGCGAAAGCGGCAATCGCGAGCGACGTGATGAGTGATTTCAATTTCATGCGAGGGTTGGATTGGCAAAGTTGTCAGTTCATTCAGGCGATGCGGGTGTTTACAGCAAACACCCCGGCAGCGGCAAGCGAGGGTTGCTTGAATCTTTGTTCAGGTTCCCGCGGGACGGGAATCGCCTCGCCAGAAATGGCGATGATGATTCTCACCAGAGCCGCGTAGAATCGGGAAAAGCATAAACCCCGGCGAAGCCGGCCGTCCCGCGGGAAGGATTGGATCGCGCACAGTGTAGTGCAGAAATCTCAATTCATTCGGCAGAAGTTCAATGGGACGTCGGCGGGATTCCGTGGTTCAATCACCGAAGTTTCCTAAATCGCATGACGTTTCAGGCGCACGTTGCAACCGCCATTCTGCCCGATTGAGCATCGAGGCTGACTGCAGCTTTTCAAAACCCAACCGACCCAAAACCAACCACCATGAAAATCCCCAATAAACTTCTACTCCTGTCTTTGCTGGCCGCCGTTGGTGGCCTGCAAATCACGGCCCCCGCGCAGACCGCCTGGACCGGTGCCACTGACAACAACTGGAACAACGCCGGCAACTGGACCAATGGCGTGCCCGGCGTCGGTGTCGCTGCGTTCCTCACCAACAACAGTACCGTGACCTACCCTGCGCCGATGGCAGCGGCTTCGTTCGGCTCGCTCAACAGCGCGGGTCGCCTGACGATCAGCGCAGCCGGTTTCAACATCGATGCCGGTGGCACGGCGGCCTACACCGGCCAGAGCAACAGCGTCTTGACCGTCAATTCAGGTGGCGTGGTCATCATCACCAATTCCGGGAACTGGTCCGTCACCAGCAATAGCATCGTGGATGTTCAAGGTGGCACGCTGATTGTGACCAACAACCCCGCAGGCGCGATCAGTTTCGGCCCGAATGGCAATCACAGTACGGCGAACGCCGCCGGCTTCACCAACAACGGCGGCACCGTGGTGTTCAGCCAGCCGTTCAACCTGCGCGGCCGCTTCAGCCGCGTCCACATGACCGGCGGCACGCTGGACATGCAGGGCGGCGGGGGCATCACGGAAAGCGCCAACGACCAGGAACGTCTCTGGCTCATCAACGGTGGTGCGGTGAATCTCGGCAACTTCACCCTCTCCCGCACGGTGCATACGTTTGCCAACGGCGGCGTGGTCATCAGCAACGGCACCATCAATGCCACGTCACTTCAGATCGGCAACTCCGCGTCCCGGGCCGGCTTTAGTTTGGCCGGCGGTGTGTTCACCAACACCGGTTCTTTCGTCATCGGGGACCGCAACAACGCCGCCACTTCTGGCGAACGCCGCGTCTTCTTTTACGTGCGCGGCGGCACCATGGTCTCCACAACTGCCGCGGGCATCATCATCGGCAACCAGTCAAACGCCGGCGCGGCGGCGGCGAACATTTTCGGCGCCAACCTCGATGTCGGCGGCACCGGCACGCTCTACGCGGAAGGCATCACGCTCGTGAAGGACGCCACTCTCTCCAACGTGCATGGCAGTCTCTTGCTCGGCGGCACCGGCATCATCTATCTCGGCAGCGGCGGACTCATCGGCAATGTCGGGGTTTCGGGCACAACCTACGCCGTGAGTCTCAGCGGCGGCACGCTTGCGGCCAAGAACGCTTCTTTCGGCATCGGCGCCGACCTCACCTTCGCCAGCGGCACGACGACGATCAAATGTGCTGACGGTGCCGGCACGTCTTATGACATCTGGATGACCAACGTGATCGCTGGTTCGGGTACGTTCGCCAAGACGGGCGGTGGTAATTTCATCGTTCTCGGGACGGCCACGCATACCGGTAATATCCTGATCAACGAGGGCAAGCTTACGCTGGAAAGCACTGGTGCTCTGCCTGCCAGCGCCGTGATCGCGGTGGCGACCGGTGCCACGTTCGACGTCGGCTCGGCATTCACGTTGAACTCCGGCAAAGTGCTGCGCGGCACGGGCACCGTGACCAATAACGTCACCGCGGCGACGGGCTCCACGTTGAAACCGGCTGACGACGCGACGACGGGCACTCTCACCTTCAAGAATGATGTCACCGAATCCGGCGGCGTGAACAATAATTTCGATCTCACCACGCCGGCCGGTTCGGACAAGCTGGTGGTGCAAGGCACGCTCAATCTGAGCGGGGTGAACCCCGTCAACATCAACTTCGTCGGCTCGCCGACCGTCGGGACATATCAATTGGTAGCCTACAACGCACTCGTAGGCGACGTCTCCAACTTCAGCTACGGCGGTCTCGGCTACCTGACGAACAACACCTTCACCAAGACGATCGACCTGATACTCACCGTCGAACGGGCGGCCACCAACCTCGTCTGGAAAGGTGACGGCGTGCTGAACAACTGGGATTTCAACAGCACCTTCAACTGGACCAACAACGGCAGCGGCGCGACGTTCAAGTTCCTCGTCGGCGACTCGGTCACCTTCAATAATCAGGGCAGCACCACTCCCGCCGTCAACCTCGTCGGCGACTTGCAGCCCAATGGCGTGACTGTAAACGCCTCTGTGGATCACACGTTCACGGGCGCCGGCAAGATCACCGGGCTCACGGCCTTGACCAAGACCAACACCGGCAAGCTGACGATCCAGACCGCGAACGATTACACCGGCGTCACCACGCTGGCGGGCGGCACGGTCAGCGCCACGACACTTGAAAACTTCGGCACAGCCAGTTCCATCGGCGCCGCGGCGGCCTCCGCGGCCAACGTGGTTTTCAACGGCGGCACGCTGGAGTATCTCGGCGCCAGCCACAGCATCGATCGCAGCGCCACGCTTCAAGCCGGCGGCGGCACCATCCGGGTGGCCGACGGCTCCGCTGCACTCGCGCAAACGGGCACGCTGACCGGGCCAGGCAGCCTGACCAAGACCGGTCCCGGCCAGCTGGGCTTGAACACGGCGAACAATTACGCCGGCGGCACGCTTGTCACTGATGGTTCGATCCGGACCGGTCAGGGCAACAACGTGAACATCTCCGCCCTCGGCACCGGCAACCTTACACTCAATGGCACTGTCACCCCGGCAGCACTCGTGTTCGGTGGCGATCAGGAAGTGCTCACCAATCTCCTCGTCGTGACCGGCAACAACAACTTCACCACCAACAACGGTAACAACACGGTCGTGACCATGACCGGCACCGGCACACTGACGCTGGAAGGCGCGGGTGGCAGCACCTTCACCTTTGACGGCAATATGTCCACGTTCAGCGGCACGATCGTGGCCGGATCGCTCGGCAACCCCCGTTTCCATCCCAGCAGCGGAAGTTCCAATGCCTTGTTTGACCTCGGCACCGGCACCGCGTTCCTGAACAACCGTAATGGTGGACTGACCTACCACATCGGGGCGCTCATCGGTGGCCCCGCCACACAACTGCGCGGCGCGTCCACCGGCAACAACCCGTCCACCTACAGCATCGGCGGGAAGAACCTCAGCACCACCTTCGACGGCAACATCGTGGACGGCCCCGCGGCAGCGCGTTATGCCAACGTGCTCAAAGTCGGCACGGGCGTGTTCACCCTCACAGGTATCAGTACCTACACCGGCTCGACCACGGTCAGCAACGGTATCCTGGCTCTTACCGGAGCGGCCAGCATTGACGGCAGTGCGCTCATCCAAGTCGCCTCTCCCGGTGTGCTGGACGTGACCGGCCATGCTGACGGGTCACTCACCATTGGCGCGTTTGTCGCGCAGACCATCGGCGGTGTCGGCCAGGTCTGGGGCAGTATCACCAACGGCGCGTTCGGCACGATCGCGCCGGGATTCTCCATCGGCACGCTGACAGTCACGAACGCGGTCGGCATGTTGCCGGGTAGCACCGCGAAGATGGAGGTCAATCGCAACGGCGGCTCGCCGCTCTCTGACAAACTGGTATCGCCCGCCATCGGCTTCGACGGCACCTTGCAGATCGTCAACATCGGCGCCCCGCTTCAAGTGGGCGATACCTTCGACCTGTTCGATGGTTCGCTGGCCGGCGTGTTCACCACGATCGCCGGTGGGTATTACACTTGGGACACCTCCAACGTTGCCATCAACGGTACGGTCTCGGTCAGTGGCCTCCTGCCGCTGCCCCAGATCAGCTCGATCAGCTACTCGGGCGCCGACGTGACGCTGTCCGCCGGCGGAGGTATCCCGAATGGCGCGGTCTCGGTGCTCACCACCACCAACCTGAACCTGCCACTGGCCTCATGGACTGTCGCCCAGGTCGGCGCGTTTGATGGCAGTGGCAACTTCACCAGCGCTCCCATCACCGTGACTCCGGGCGAAGCCCAGCAATACTTCGTGCTGGCGGCCCAATGATCGGATCGTTTGCGGTCCCGGCACGCGTTGCGTGCCGGGGCTTTTCCTGAACCCACTGCCATGCTGATGAATCTGCCCGCACCGTTCAGCGCAAGCCGTTCGACCTCCCGATCGCTTCGGAGTGGCTTCACGTTGATCGAACTGCTGGTCGTCATCGCGATCATCGCCATCCTGGCGGCCATGTTGTTGCCGGCCATCAGCAAGGCCCGGCAGCGCGCCGCGGGCAGTGCCTGCCTCAACAACCAGCGGCAACTGGCCATGGCTTGGATGATGTACTGCGATGACAACGGTGACCGCGTCGTGGGCTTCAGCACTTACGGCCTGGATGCCGCCAACCCTAAGTGGCGGGTGGACACCCGGTACGTCTCGGTGGTCGTGCCGGTCGGTTTGAATGCGGAGGACGCTTTGAAATATCGCATTCGCATGGGCTACAAACAACCGGCGGCCACGTTTGAAGGGCCGTTGTTCCGTTACGCGCCGAACCCGGACGTGATTCACTGCCCCGGCGATCAGCGCCACAAAAGGCCCGTCGGCAGCGGTTTCGCGTGGGACAGCTATGGCGGGGTGGATGGGCTCAACGGTGAGGGCGGCCCGTTCCTGCTCAAGCGCACGCAACTGCTCCGCGCCAGCGAACGCTTTCTCTGGGTGGAAGGCGCAGATGGCCGCGGCGAGAATCTTGGCTCCTGGCGGATGGCCCGGACCGGCACGCCCGCGCTGGATTTTGCCGACGCTGAGTTCCGTGATTCTCCGGCAGACTTTCATGCCGGTGCTGCCAGTTTCAGCTATGCCGATGGCCGCGCTGCGATGCGGAAATGGCTGGATGCCACGACCATCGCTTACGCCCGCAGTCAGAATCCCGCCAAGGACGACAGTTCCGCCGAACAAACAGCCGCCCGCACGAACAGCAAGCGGGATCAGCAATGGGTCGGACAACGTTACCCGACTCCCACCAATCCTTAAGCCATCACTCAAGCCTTGGTTAGGAACTTTCGGATTCGCCGCAGTCGCTTTTGCTCCGCTACACCATTTTGTCGGTCCGTTTTGAAGCTCACCAGCAACCTTTGCTGCCCGCCAATCTAGCGCCATTACTGCCGCAAAAGGAGGCTGGACATGATTTTGGGCCAGGAATAGTGTCCCTTGATGAAAAAGGATAGGCTGCAAAACCCTGGGTCTACTCAATGTTAGGCGACTTCACGCGTCATGAAAACATCAAGCAAAGGACTACGATGGATGCTTGCGCTAGTGCTAAGCGTCGTCGGTGTCATTGCGTTCTTCGTGTCGCTTATGCTGGCATTCGGTTGGCTCGTCTCAGAGACGAAGCCTTCCTTTGAGCACCAGCTAGTCACGGGTTGCTTCAGCCTTTTGGTGTTTGCCTCATCCGTTGCGTGTTTCATTTTGGCGCGCCGACAAATCAGATTGGTGAGAGTCGCATGACAACGTCGCCTAACCAGGCGCCGCAGCGAACGGCGGCGGGTGCTGTCAGTTCACCGAGAACCGCTGGATGGTCCAGCCGCTCAGTTCCGCCGTCGCTGAGCTTGGGTCGTTAGGCCTCATGTCACACGCCAAGAAAATTGTGCTGCATTGTCCGCGAGGTTATCAGCCCCGTGTTGATACTCTCGTCACTGAGTTCATGCGCGATGGCGTGGCGTTTGTCGGTGTCGTCGGCCACGACTGCGCGAGGATTGAGGACATCATTGATGAGCTTGTTGTGGGCGATGGCACACGCGAGCCGTATTCACTGCTGACATCCAGTCATCCAGACGAGACCGTTGCCGATGCGGTCGAGTTTGCAGAGGCACTCACCGGCGAGTATGCAGGAGAGATTCATGTTATTGAGGTCTAACCATGCGCTGCAGCGATTCGAAGGGCTGGGGAAAGCCCGGAGAAGAATTCGCGGATGCGAAGGTATCGCCCGTGGCGATACCGAGACTGCGGGCGCAGGCGAGTCCACTGTCCCGGCGGCGGGCGCTGTCAGTTCATCGAGAACCGCTGGATTGTCCAGCCGCTCAGTTCCGCCGTCACTGAGCTTGGGTCGTTAGGTGACTATGCGCAAAATCGCACTCATCCTCATTTTCCTCGCGATAGTTGTTTGTGGTTGCGACCCATGCGCGACAGTGCGAGTCAGGTTGCAGTTGCGTTCGCCGCAGGAGGTACATGTCCGAGTGATCGTTGATTCTCCGGACACCCGTGAAGCTTTGGCGATTGTAGATTCTGTTGTAGGGCGACATGAGTTTCAGCGCACCCACGATTATCCAAACCAAGACGAGCATGGATTCATTCGCCGATATTCATTATCATTGGCTCCGGTATCGGTGCGCCCGCTAATTGTTTGCCATATCGAGCTTACCACCACGGGCATGGAAATCAGATTTGGTGAGTTTGGGGCTTTGAGTTCGAGTCCCGAAGCAAAAAGTGTGGCCGCTGACGTTCGTGCGGCACTAATTGAAAAGTATGGAGAGAAAAGTGTCAGATAATCTTTGGACACCTAGCCATGCGCTGCAGCGCTAAGCAGATGCTGGTCGCCAAGCACTAGTCGTCTGAACGCCCTGACCAGCTAGTGAAAATACGCGATGCTAAATCCTTTCTCGCCGCGCATCCCGAGCTGCGGCGCTGGGTTCGAGAGTGTGCCAGGTGTCACCGAAAGGGATTTGACGCTGCGTTCCAGCTTCAGATGTATCCGGAAGCGATCCAGACCGGCGTCAAGCGGTTCTTCCCGCCTTTGGATGTCGGATCGCACGGCCTTTGCGATCGTTGTGACATGATTGTTCACCAACCCGATCAGCATCACGATGCTGCTGACAGCGACAGTGAGGCTCCTGATGATGCCGATGGCTGAACGGCGGAACACGGAGTGAGGCTGGGAACCATTCGGGAACGCAGGGCCATTTCTCCTCAATGATCGGGCGCTGCTGGAGTCGGCGGGATCTCAATCCCTCCGGGGATGCCGGGAGGAACTGCAGCCGCTTCGTCTTTCTTCGCCTCCAACAACTCAGCTCGTTTCTTCAACAGCGGCTCCATTGTCCAGTTGGGCAGCAGAAAGGTCCATTTGGCGAACACCGATTCGTCAGCCACTTTCGTCTCCAGCTTCTTCAGGTTGTCGGCGAATTCCTTGTCCAGCTTCGCCTTGTCTTCCGGCTTCTCGTCCTTGGCGGGCAGGCGTTCCTTGCTGAGATCCGCCTGCACCGAAACATTCACGTACACATCCGCGTTTGTCTGGATCCCGGAATTCAGCACATAGGCGATGCCCTCGAATGTCTCGATGGTCACCGTCGTAGGTTTGGTCAGGCCGGATTGCTCAGGAGTCAGACCGAGCGCGATGTCGGAGATCTGCGCCGAATTGAACGGATTGCCGAAGGAGTAGAGCTTGTTCGCATCGAGTTTCTCGTCAGCTGTGGCATCGGCCAGTTTCCATTCGCCGGTTTCAGTTTCGCGCGTCAGTTTCCATGAATTTGTAGCTTCCGGAAACGCGGCCGCGACCGACTTCACCTTTTCGATCTTCACGAACTCTTTGCTCACCCACGATTGCGGCTGCGGCTCGATGTCGCCTAACGCGTCGGAAATCACGGCCACCGTGCCGGAGTTCGCATCCGTCATCACGTAACGTCCGTCGGGGAACCCGCCGTCCATTTCGCCGAACTGCGACGGACGGCTGGCCTTGGACATGTGTTTCTTGCCCAGCAGCAGTGTTTTGATCGCCTTGCCGCTGGTGTCACGTAATTCCACGCGCGTCGCCGTGTTGCTGCCCGGACCGGGCGGCAGCAATTCGAGCCGGCCCAACTGGCTGGCGCCGACCTGCTCCGTCTGCACCACTTTCAGATCCTTGAGTTTGAGCAACACGCTGCTGATGGTGCCGAAGTTGGCTGGATAATCGCCGCGTTCGCGCACGCGCCAGACATCGTCCTTGCGTATCACGCTCAATTCACCCGCTCCGGATTGAATGACAATCTGGGCGACGGCGTTGACGTCAAAAGCGCCAAGCAGTTTCTGGCCGACGGCCTGGCCGCCGCCCGACCACGATTGTGCGGTGCGCTTACGCAGCACCAGCCCCGCGCCACCGAGGACGACCAGCAAGACCAACAAGATGCCAATTTGTTTCCGGTTCATAGCAAGTTAGGACGCCAGTTTTTTTCGGAACAGATCAGCGCGCCGCGGTCAATTTGCGTTTGTAGAATGCCAGGGCGATGCCGCCCAGGCAGACCAGCACCGGCACCGTCAGGATGTTCAGCCACGTCAGACGCGTCTGCAACGAGTCCACTTCCTGGCGCAGTTTTTTCTGCTCCGTCCGCAGCTTGCGGTTCGTCTCCGCGCTTTCCTTTTCCAGGTTTTCGATCTCGCGCTGTTGCTCCGGTGAGAGGATGTACTTCTGGTTCTTGTCCGATTTTTGCGCCTGCAACTCGCCCAACCGTTGCTGGGCTTCGTCGGCTTTCTTTTGCAGGCTCGCGATCTCACCCTGGAAACGCGCGCGGGCTTCGGCCTCCATCCGCTTCACGACTTCGAAGGGCCGGTTCTGGACCGCCCGGCTGCGGACCGTGATCAAGTTGCTGTCGCCGGTCATCTGCTCGACCGCATTCTGGGCGAAGTTCAAGTTGGCGTTCATCGCCATCGAAAGCGGACCGAACGGACTGTTCATGGAGCGGATGGTGAAGTTGTCGTAAAGCATGTCGGCATCGCCGACCAGGATCACCGCGTTCTCGGCAGCGCTCTCTTTCAAGGCTGCCGTCGCGGCAGGCGGGGCATTCGTGTCGGCCGTATCTCTCGGGTCGCCGTCTGGAAATGCGGTCTTGAACCTGCCGGTCAACCGGATCGCCAGCGAATACTCCGTGTCTGAGGATTTGAAATCCTTCAGGATGCTCTCACCACTCAGGTTCGCCAGGAATCCATCCACCAGTTGCGAGGCCTTGGTGCTGCGCAGGAGCGGAGTCAGCTTCAGGCCATCGACCGGTTTGCCAGTGAACGCGCCGGCACAAGGCAGCCAGATGCTGTCGATCTGGCCGGTGATGATATCGTCGGGATTGATGCCTTCGGGAGTGAGCGCGAGCCACGCCGGCGCTTCCTGCGGCTGCGCCCCCCCGCCCCCGCCGAGTTGCATCTTGAAGTTCATGTCGGCGACCACCTTTGATTTGTCGTACTCGATACCCCAAGCCTTGAGCAGTTTGTCGAGCGACGAGCCGCCGCCCATCTGGCCGAACATCTGATTCTGCCCGCGCGGCTGGTCCACGACTGATTGCGCATCAAGGAACGCGATCAACCGTCCGCCGCGGAGCACGAACTGATCGATCGCGAACTGCGTCTTGTCGCTGATGTCCTTTGGATGCAGGACGAGCAACACGCGGATATCCTTGTCGATCTCCTCCGCGGTGAGTTCCACTCGCTTGACGTTGAAATCGTTCTTCAGTTCGCTGATCAGTGCCCACGGCTCCTGTCCCCGCTGGCCCATCTGCATCATCATCGGATTCGCCGGCATACCGAACACGGGCAGCGCCGTCATCACGCCAATGACCGGTTTCTCCGGCGTCACCACCCGCGTGATGGCGCGGCTGAGGCGGTACTCGAGCAAGCGCTCTTCATTGGGGGCAAGGAACGGAATCGCTTCCTTGGCGTCCAGCAGGCTTACCGCCAGTCCGAGATAATATTTCTCGCCGCTGGAAAGCGGGACGCCCTCCACGCCGTCCAGCCGCGCCGAGTCTTCCGCATCGGAATCCGGCTGTGGGTCGTATTTCTCCAGGATGATCTTGCCGTTGGCGGCCTGCTTGTATTCGGTGAGCAGATCTTCGACCGTGCGCGCGTATTTCTGGAGGAACACCGTCTCCGCGGTGGCATTGCGGGTTTGCGTGCAGTAGTAACGGATCTTCACCGGCGTATCCAGCTTGGCGAGAATGGCCCGCGTGCCGGCAGAAAGCGTGTAAGCCTTTTCTTGCGTCAGATCCATCCGGGCCGGGAAGGTGCCGGTCAGCACGTTGAATGCGATCAGGATCGCGGCCATGGCAATGACACCGCCGGCGGAATACAAGATGGTCGAGAGGGATTTCTTTTGCATGGTCGTTCCTTTCAGCCCGCGCGATGACTGCGTAATATCACGCCGGTCGTGAACAACGAAAAGCCGATGAGAGAGAGGAAATAGATCACATCCCGCGAATCGAGCACACCCTTTTGGAAGCCCTCGAAGTGCGTGATGAAACTCAGCGAGGTCACGAGGTCAACCAGGCCGGGACTGGCCCAACCCCGCAAGGCATCCACCACCGGCTGAAATCCGGCAAGAAGCAGAAAGAAGCAAATCACTACCGAGACGATGAAGCTCACCACTTGCGCCCGGGTCATGGCCGAAGTCAGGCAACTCACCGCCAGATACGCGCCGGCCATCAGCCAGCTCCCGACGTAGGCGGCGAAGATGACACCGTTGTCCGGTTGACCGAGATAATTGACCGTGATGACCACCGGGAAGGTCAACACCAGCGCAAGTCCCAGGAACAACCATGAAGCGAGGAATTTCCCCACAATGGCCTGCCAGGCGGTGATTGGCATGGTAAGCAACAGTTCCAGCGTACCCACGCGCCGTTCCTCCGCCCAAAGTCGCATGCCTACCGCGGGAACGAGGAACAGATAGAACCACGGATGCCAGAAAAAGAAAGTCCCGGACAACGTGGCTTCGTTCCGATCCCACAGGCTCGGCCGCACGATGAACGTGAACAGCCCGGTCAAAGCCAGGAAGATGACGATAAACACGTAAGCGAGCGGCGACGTGAAGTAGGCGCTCAACTCCCGCTTGGCGATCGTCTTGATGTTCGTCAATGAACTGCTCATTTCGCACCTCCCTTCATCGTGTCCGGCAGCGTGATGCTGCGGAACACTTCATCCAATCTCCCGGCCTCGGTCCGCAATTCTTCCACCGCCCAGCCCTGCGAGGCGTCGAGCACCGCGCGGGTGAGTTCACCGTCTTGATTCGGTTTCGGAAACACCGTGACCGTCAGCCGCGAACCACTCTCATCACCCACCGCCACGCGCCGGGCGCTGGCGAGCGAGGAGAGCTTCTGCGTCACGGTCAAAGTGGATGCGCCTCGGACGACAATCGTCACCGCGCCCGCCCATTCGGAACGACGCCGCAACTCCGCCGGCGTGCCGTTCGCCACGATGTTGCCGCGGTCGATGATGATGGCGCGCGAACAAACCGCGTCCACCTCTTCCAGAATATGCGTGGAGAAGATGATCGCCTTCTGCTCACCCATGCGCCGGATGATGCCGCGCACTTCATGCTTTTGATTCGGATCAAGGCCGTCCGTGGGCTCGTCCAGCACGAGCACCTCCGGATCGTGGATGATGGATTGCGCAAAGCAGGTGCGATGGCGGTAACCCTTCGAGAGCGTCTCCACGCTCTGATGACGCACATTTTCCAGGAAGCACATCTCGATGGCGCGGTTCACCGCCCGCAACCGCGCGTCGCCCCGCAGGCCGCGGATCTCCGCCGCAAAACTCAGGAAGCCCTGCACCGTCATGTCGGTGTAGGCCGGCGCGTTTTCTGGCAGGTAACCGATCAAGCGCTTGGCGGGGATCGGATCTTCCACCACGTCATGTCCGCCCACCGTGATGCGGCCCTCGGTCGGCGGGATGAAGCCGGTGATCATCCGCATGGTGGTGGACTTGCCGGCGCCGTTCGGTCCGAGGAAGCCCAGCACCTCGCCTTTCTCGACGTTGAACGAAACGCCATCCACGGCGCGCTTCGTGCCGAAGAGTTTTTTCAGGTTCTCTACTTTGATCATGTTCGACTATGGGTTTATTGCCAAAAAGCGAGCGGCTCAAATAGTCGCTCCCGGCCCGGTTGTAAATCCCTTTTTGCTCCGAAACCCGGTGCGATTGCGACAGCCGGCCGGGAAAAATGTTCAAATGAAATTCCAGTCACCGCCTGGCCGCTGAATTTTGCTTTGACTCCCACCGTCAATGTCGCTGCCATTGCCACCCCGCCCGTGCGGGAAACCAAAACCTGGAAATATCTGCCCGCATGAAACTCCTGAAACACCTGTCCCTTCTCGGCTTGAGTCTCACTCTCGCGCTCGCCGCTCGCGCCGCCGACATCCCCGACGATTGCAAGACCGGCGGCTTCGCGGTGGGCTGCCAGTGCTGGACCTTCAACCGTTTCACCGCCTACGAAGCCGTCGAGAAGACCGCCCTGGCCGGCGGCAAGGTCATCGAGTTTTATCCCGGCCAGAAACTCAGCACCAACGAACCCAACGCGAAATGGGATCACCACGCCTCCGATGCGACCATCGCCGCCATGAAGGCGCACCTCGCCACGCACAAGCTCCGCGCCGTGAATTACGGCGTCGTGGGCGGCAAGGACGAAATGGAGTGGCGCAAGATCTTTGAATTCGCCAAAAAGCTCGACCTCTATGCCATCACCACCGAGGACGCCACCAAGCTGGATATGATCGAGAAACTGGTGAAGGAATTCGACATCCGCATCGCCATCCACAACCACCCGCAGCGACCGAACGATCCGAACTACAAGGTCTGGGATCCGAATTATGTCCTCTCAGTCATCAAAGATCGCGACCCGCGCATCGGCGCGTGCGCCGACATCGGGCATTGGGCGACGTCCGGCATCAAGCCGGTGGACGCAGTGAAGATTCTCAAAGGCCGCATCATCAGCGCCCACTTCAAGGACCGCCTCGCGATCGGCAAAGCAACTCCCGATCAACCCTTCGGCAGCGGCGTGAGCGACATCAAAGGCGTGCTCGATGAATTCAAAGCGATGGGATTCAACGGCAACATCTCCATCGAATACGAGACCAAGTGGGAGAACAACCTCGCGGACGTGGCACAATGCGTCGGCTTCTTCCGCGGCTACGGCAGCAAGTAGCCGACGACTACGTGAACGTCGTAGACGAGATCAAATCCAAGCGGACTGGCGGCGTGGTTCACTGTGGCTATCTAGCGGATTCGTGGGGGCTTGCCGCAGTAGCTTCCGCTTTTTCGCTTTCTCCGGATACATCCAAGTATCGCCAGATTGCCAAGATTGAAGCTTTGCAGATTCTGACGCGGGTGTTACACAAGGACATGGCCTATGATTCTGAGATCATGCCTGAACACACTGCCAGGGAGCTGGGTGTTTCCTTCCTGCAAGGCTTCGAGGATGAATCAGCTGCCTTCTTCACGAACATCGATTATTCCCGGGCGGGACAGCAATTGAACCTGGACGTATGGTGTGGCCCAAGTTGGAATCCGGTCACCAACGCCACATTTGACGCAGGGGTCATCGCCATTTCCGCGAACCGCTCGGCTTGCCTGTGGGTGGAAGATGAAGACTGAGCTTGCACGCCATCTTTTTTTGACCTCTGCCTTTTGAGTATGCACTCGATGGACAATCTCCTGCACCTCGTTCATTCGGATGGGGCACAGGGATTGAAGCTGCATGTTGGCCAGCCGCCGTTGGTCGTTCTGGACGGGGAGGAACAGCCGTTGGACGGACAGGCCATCACCTTCGAGGAAGCTGAACTGCTGCTGCTGAGCATCTCCACCACCCGCCAGCGACGCGATCTATGGGAACGCGGCTGGGTGGACTTCATCTACCGGTTTCGCAATCGCGTCAACTTCGTCGTCCACGCGCAGGTGGAAAACCGAAGCGTGAAAATGGAGATCCACTGAACCATGACCATCGCCCAAGCCGTTCCCGTGCTGCGCGTCGCGGATGTCGCCCGCGCCATCCAATGGTATCATGACACCCTCGGCTTTATGGGTGATCCCTTTCCGGTCGCGCCGCCGTACGCCTTTGCCATCCTGCGGCACGAGGCCACCGAGTTGATGCTTCGGCGCGGCAGCCCGCCGGCCCGCGCAACTCCGCGTCCCTACGATTGGGACGTTTATCTGCGATTGGAAGGGGGCCGCTTCCGCGAGTTGTTTGTGCAGCTCAACGCCAGCGGCATCGTGACCCGCCGGCTGGAACGCATGTTCTATGGACTGGCCGAGTTCGAGGTCACTGATCCCGACGGTTACGTCATCTGCCTCAGTCAGCAACTTGAGGATGACAGCGATCTACCGGTTCCAGTCGTTTAGGCAAGCAAGTCGTCGTCAACGTCTACGTCACAAATTGACGATTGCTGGATCACCGTAGAGCGTGAACAAGCCCGTGCGCATGACCCGCACGTCCATGAGTTGACCGCGATGGCGCTCCCCACCGTCGAAGAGCACGAGCTTGTTGCACGGCGTGCGGCCCATCATGCGGGCCTCGTTCTTCTTGCTTGGCCCTTCCACCAAGATTCGCACCTCCCGGCCCACAAAGGTTTCGTACTTGCGTTTGCCGATGGTGTTGACGCGTTCCAGCAAACGAGCGTGCCGTTCTTCGATCACATCCTCGGGCAACTGGTCGGGCATGGACGCTGCCGGCGTATCCTTGCGCGGCGAGTATTTGAAGAGATAGGCGTTGTCGAACTCCACTTCGCCACAGAGTGAAAGCGTCTGCTGGAAATCCTCCTCCGTCTCACCCGGAAAACCCACAATGATGTCGCTGGTGATGCCGATGCCTGGCCGGACGGCGCGGAGTTTGCCGATGATCTCCAGGAAGCGCGCCCGGGTATAGCCGCGGTGCATCAGCTTGAGCACACGGTCGCTGCCGCTTTGCACCGGCAGATGCGCACTTTCAACCAACTTGGGCAGGCGACCGTAGGCCGCCACCAGATCATCACCGTAGCCTTTCGGATGCGGCGATGTGAAACGGATGCGTTCCAGCCCCTCAATCTCGTGCACCGCTTCGATGAGCTGGACAAAGCCGGACTTGCCATCTCGCGATGGAATGTCCCGCTTACCGTAGCTCGTCACGATCTGACCCAGCAATGTGATCTCCCGTACGCCTTGCGCGACGAGTTGGCGACACTCGGCCACGATGTCAGGAATTGTGCGGCTGCGTTCCTCGCCGCGCGTGTAGGGCACGATGCAGAACGTGCAGTATTGATTGCAACCCTGCATGATGCTGACAAAGGCCGTGACGGCCTTCTCTTTCGCCGCACCGTTGAGCAGGTGCTCTTTGATCGTACCCTCGCTCCCCTGCTCTTCCTCGGTATCCACGACCTTGTCCCGGCGGCGCGACAGCAAATCGTCCAGGTATTCCGCGGCGCGATGAAATTTCTGTGTGCCAAGCACCAGATCCACATCCGGCAAGCGGTCGATCAATTCCTTGCCGCGACTCTGGGCCATGCAACCCATGAAACCGTAGATCTGTCCCGGTCGTTGCTTCTTCCCGGCACCGATCACCGCTGCCATTTTGCCCAACGCAGTCTGTTCCGCATTGTCGCGCACGCTGCATGTGTTGAGCAACACCACGTCCGCGAGGTGTTCGGACGCTGCAAGGGTGTAGCCTTTCGCCACGAGCTGCGCGGCGACGGCTTCGCTGTCGCGCTCGTTCATCTGGCAGCCGTAGGTTTTAATAAAGACGCTCGGCATGGTCGAGAGTGACCAACAGGATAGGCACAGACCGCGAGATGAAAAGACGGAAGATGCGACGCCGCCTGAAGGGTCACGGAAACTTTGCCTTGTCCGCGCAAGGTTCAAGCTTGGCGATCTCAGCCATGATTTCGTCTGCAACCTGCTGGTAAATCTCCTTCAGCCGGGCCTTGGAACAAGTTTTGGCCTCGGCGCGCAACATGGCAAAATCCATCGGCTTACCATACTTCACTCCAATGCGATGTGGTCGCGGGATCTTGATGTGCCGCCCGTACGCCTCGTAAGTTCCAAACACCCGCACTGGCACCACCGGCGCGGTGGATTTGATCACCGTCAGCCCGATGCCCGAGCGCGCCGGCTGAAGCTTGCCATCAAGTGAGCGAGTGCCTTCTGGGAACAAAATGATTCCGCCGCCTTTGAGCAAACGATCGAGAATCGCTTTCAGTCCTGCCGCCCCGCCGCCATCGCGATCCACGGGCACGGAATTCCAAGAGCGCAGCAGCGCGCCCATGCCCGGGTAACGAAACAGAGTATCACGCGCAAGGTAGTTGATGTCGCGATGCAGGCCCGAGCCCACCAGCGGCGGGTCGAGATAGCTCATGTGATTCGCCGCGAGAATGACCGGGCCGTTCAGTGGGACGCGCTCGGGATTGAAGACCGACCAGCGAAAATAGAACCGGTAGATGAACCGGAAACACGACCAGCCGATGAAGTAGGATGGATTCATCAGTCCCGCAACGCTGCCCTCGTCAGGAATTCACCGTTTGCAGGTCCACCTTCGCGCCTTTCTGCCGCATGTCTTCGATGATGATGTCGCACGTGGCCGGAATGGTCATGCCGGAGTTGTTGATGACCTTCGCGCCCAGCGCGATCATCAACGGCGCTGCCGCCCGCTGGCTATCCTGCTGATCCCGGGCGGCGAGATTCTCGTGCACACCCTCGGCGGCGCGACGCTTCGTGCGCTCTTCCAGATGGGCATCGAGGAAATACTTGTAATCCGTCTCCGGAAAAACGTTCGTGCCGATGTCGCGGCCTTCCATCACTAGATCGCCGAACTGGATCGTTTCGCGCTGCTTCTTCTTCATCCACTCACGGACCTTCGGATTCGCCGCGATGCGCGACGTAGCTGCGCTCACCTCAGACGTGCGCAACTCGCGCCCCGGATTGAAGCCGTCCACGAGCAGGTTCACGATCTTGTCCACACATTCGAGCGAGGTCTTCCAACGGCGGCACGCGTTGGCCACGGCCTTGTCGTCGTTCACGTCGATCTTATGCTTGAGGCAATACCAACCGAGCGTGCGATACATCGCGCCCGTGTCCACATAGACATAGCCCAGCAACTTCGCCAGATGCTTTGAGGTCGTGCTCTTGCCGCTGGCGCTCGTGCCGTCCACGGCGATGACGATGGGATATTTCGGATTCATTCCGCAAACAACTCAGCCATTTCCAACTTCCGGCCCGTTCGCCCGTCCAGAATCGTCACGCCCAATCCGGCAGGCGGCGGGGCGGCAAGCTTCTGGAAAAAGTTGGGGAACGTCTTCTTCACGCACGCAGGATTCTTGAGTTTTATCCCGGGCACTTTCAATCCCAGAATTGCGAAACACATCGCCATGCGATGATCGTTGTAGGTTTCAATCTCCGTGCCGTGAAGTTTAGAGGGATAGACCGTCAGCGTATCACCCTCCTCAATCACTTTCGCCCCACACTTGGTCAATTCGGTCCGCAACGCGACCACGCGCTCGCATTCTTGGAGGCGAAGTCGGCCAAGTTCGGTAAACCTGAATGAATCGCTCGCGAATGGCGCAAGGACTATGGCAGTCATGACGCTGTCACCTAAGTCGTCTCTGCGGGAAATCTGATTCTTCCTTCTTGGTAGTCCAAAAAAACGGTCATCTATCTGCCATCCGCTCCTTGGCCAATGGTTGACGACGACTCCATTCCATGATTCCCAATTCGTCCGAATCCATTCAGACATTTCAGCGTCACCAGTCTTGAGAACAAATCCGACAAGCGAATCACGCAGCTCAACTCCCTCTTGTTTCATCGACTCGAGGTCGGCCTTTGACATCTGTTTGGAAGTGTTTGCTAGGATGTTCATGGCCCTCTTCAAGTCAGGCGACTCAATGGATTGAAGCCAGCCAATGCCGCGAAAATAACTCCCGCTCGACGCGTCCGGCTCGATTTGAAACCGCCCGCCCTGCCACGGAAACGCCTCGATCAGTTTTTGCGTCATCGTGACGTAAGGCGCTTCCTCCTCGTCCTCGCCTGAAATTTCAACCTTCCAACCGCCATGTCGCGCCGATAACAACAATGCGGACGCGAACTGCGAACTCTCGTTGATGCTCACGATGCATTGCTTGGTAGGGACGCCGCGCTGCGGCGTCCGGTCAGCGCAGCGCGCTGACCCAACCTGGCCACCAAAAATCACCGCCGGCAATTTGTCATTCTCCGAATCCACGCGATAGCCCAGCTCGCGCAGCGCCTTGAATAACTCCGCCTGCGGTCGCTCATGCATGCGCGGCACGCCCGAGAGCCGGTAAACGCCGTTGCCCAGACAAACCATCGCCGCCAGAAATCGCGCCGCTGTGCCCGCGTTACCGACAAATAACTCCAACTGCTTCTCAACTGTGCCCGCGTTCGGAATCTTTCCGCCGAATCCCTTGACCGTGATGCGCCGGTTGCAAGACTCATCTGGATCGTTCTCGACCTTGATCTCAAATCCCAACTTCACCAGCGCTTCGGTCATCACCTGCGTGTCTTCGCTCCACAGCGCGCCTTCGAGAGTCACTTCGCCATCCGCCAGCGCCGCGAGGATGAGCGCGCGGTTGGTGATGCTCTTTGATCCCGGCACAGTGATCTCCGCGCGCACGGGTCTGTCCAGCGGGACGATTTCGATGAGGTCAGGCAGCGGCATGATCGGTTCAAAACAACCCAAGGAATCGCCCGGCCGTATTCTTGCGATTCACATCCAGCACCTCGGTCACGTTCTGCTCTGTCAACCGGGCGAGCAACGCTTCCGTACCCTTCTTAAGTTTCAATTTCATCTCCCCGTCAAACAATGGGATCACGGCCCAGAAATGGATCGTCTTCTCCTCATTGATCTTCAACTTGCGGAATCTTTCCGACAACGTCCGGGGCGTGGTCAGCAACATGGCGTTCATCCGCGTGCCGGGTAAATCCTCGGGCGGTTGACCGTTCGCGACGCTGTGGTTCTCGGCGAAAAAGGTCTCGTATTGATGAGGCATCCGCGCGAGGAACTTGAGCAGCTCTACCGGCCATTCGTGCCCGGCATCGTCCAGTGGCCAGTCCGGCGGCAGGCACATCAGCAACTCGGCGTAGCGGAATTCCTCCTCCCCCTTCTCCGTGTGCATGGGGCGATCACTCATTCCGGAGGTCACCAAGGTGAACCAGTTCCGGGCCGCCGCCGGTCGCACGACGTGCACGTCCACATGGATGAGGTCGGAGACAAACTCGTGAAACACCTCTTCGGGTTCACCCACAAACTGCCGGATGTGCGCCTCGATCCGCTCGATACCAGCCACATCGCCAAACGCGGGTTCGAAGTCGTGCTTCCTTTCTTTATGCCGGAACACGCCCTCGCCGCTCTCGGAGAATTCAGTTGGTTCGCTCACGATGTCCTCGCTCGGGTAAGTCAACGGTCATTCGGGCGAAAGAGAATCCTGTTCTTCCAGCCACTGGTCGCGGCGCGCCTTCGCCACCGCCAAGAATTCATACAGTCGGGCGGCCTCATCGCGACGCAACAACGCCTGCAACCCACGAAGCTCGCCGATGAATCGCGTCAGCGCCCGATCCAGTTGCGTGCGATTCGCCAGCGCGATGTCGCGCCACATCTCTGGTGAACCAGAAGCGATGCGGGTGGTGTCACGAAACCCACCGGCGCACAACGCCGATTGGGCGCGCGGAGACTTTGGGCTCAACACCAGCCGGGCAAGAGTAGCCGCGACCAGTTGCGGCAGATGGCTGGAGCGGCTGACCAACTGATCGTGTTCCACTGGCGAGAGCCGGAGCATGCGACAACCCATGGCTTTCCAGAATTGTTCCACTTTGCGGAGGGCAGCCGTGTTTGTGCGCTTCGTTGGTGTGGTTACGCAAGCGGCACCATTGAACAGATCTTCCCGCGCGGCGCTCACGCCGGTTTTCTCCGAACCCGCCATGGGATGACTGCCGACAAAATGCGCGCCCGCCTTAGCCACAAGCGATTCAAGCTCCTTCACCACACTGCCCTTCACACTGCCGACATCAGTGACGATTGCTCCTCGCTTCAGCGCTGGCAGCACCGGTTTGACGAGTGGCTGCATCTGGGCCAGAGGCGTGCAGAGGATTACGAGGTCCGCGCCGGAAACCGCGGCCAGCAAATCAGTCGTGGCGTAGTCAAGCGCACCGACGCGTTCGCACTCCCTGCCAGTTGCTGCCCGCCGGACATAGCCAGCGACTTCAGCGGCAAGCCGACGTCGTTTGATGGCCAGCCCCAATGAACCGCCCAGCAAACCCACGCCGACGATGGTGATTTTCTTCCAACGCACGGCGCGGAAGATAGCGGATGGAGGCAGGCGGAGAAAGATAGTTTTGGGCCACCTGGCGAACCTCGATCAAAGTTTGATGAACCCACTGTCTTTGCGAGCCGATTGCAGACAGGCATCCATCACCAACTGGGTCTTCAATGCCATCTCCGGCCAGGCGGGATTCAACGCACCGCTTAGAACTTGGTTGGTGAAGTTACGAATCATGTTGGTGTCTTGCGCGAGCGCGTGACCGAAGTCGCGGAGAGTAGTGGCATCGGCGGGAAGCTCCGTGCCGGAGGGGGCCTTGATGCGATGCTCGGCGCGATTCACCGCGAATGCCGGTTCGTAACCGTTGAATGGATGCACGAAGTCAGGCACTTCCAGACTTCCGCGCGCACCGCTGACGGTGAACCATTGCTGCGATTCAGTCAGGAACGAGCAGTAAAAACCCGCTGAGGTCTGGTCATTGAAGATGAGTTCACCCGAGAACTGCGTGGGCACGTCTGTGCCGGCAGCACGCGAAAGGATACGACCGGAAACTTCACGAGGCATCTGCCAGCTCATGGCAAAGAGTGACATCCGGATGCAATACCAGCCGAGATCACCCAGACAGCCCGCGGGTTCGAGCGCCGGTTGCACCCGGATGTTGCCGCTGAAATCCCGCTGGTCACTCTGAAAACTGAAGATGGACATCAGGCGGCGGATTTCGCCAACTGATTTGCCGTCATCAAGTATTGTGCGGATCGCGGGCAACCGCGGGCTGTGCATGAACATCACGCCATCCATGAACTGCACGCGATGCTTCTCACACGCCGCCATCATTTCGCGCAGGTCCGCAGCATTCACTGCGCAGGGTTTCTCGCAGAGCACATGCTTGCCCGCCGCTGCGGCCTGGAGCACCCATTCCTTGCGCAGACCAGTGGGCAACGGAATGTAAACCGCGTCCACCTCCGGTGATTCAACCAACGCTTCGTAGCTCCCAAGCGCCAGAGAACGGCGTTCGAACGGCATCGCCTGTTGGCAATCGGCGATGAAATGTTCTGCCTTCGCCGTGTCGCGGCTGGCGACGGCGGTGACGACGGAGTTGCCGGAATTGAGAATCGCTTTCCAGTTCTTGCGCCCGATCTGGGCCGTGCTGAGAAATCCCCAACGGAGTTTGGTCATAAAATTCTTGGCGTGGCGGTCAGTTCGTGCACGCGTTCGAGAATCACATCAGCCATGCCCGGCTCAGTGCCGACCGCCGATGCGTACCACGTCAGCCGCCCATGCTTCTCGGTGGGATTACGCCATGTCGGCTGGCCCGCTGCAAGCCGCTCCTTCACGAGTCGCTCTGGCTCACCCAGCAACACTGGAATGTCCTCCGTCACGTGCAAGCCGTCGCTGATGAAAAACGGCACCACCACCACGTGCTTCGTCTGCACTCGAGCCTGGCAACCGGCTATGCGCGGATCTTCGTCCATGAAAACGGCCTCAACCGCGGCGTAAAACTCCTTCGCGCGGATCAATTCCACCTGGCGCTCGATGGCCTGACGCGATCGCTCACTGCGCTCCGTGCCGTGACCCGCTATGAACAGCGTGATGTCCGTTGGTTTCGGAGCACGAGGAAAGGGAAATCTCTCCACCACGTCCCGCGCCCGGGCGAGTATCACATCGGTCATCCGTACGTGCGTCCCGATTGGCGCGCAGTAGTGGAGAGTTAATGGTTGAGAGTTAATTGTCGAAGGACAACCCGTGAAGCCCAGTTCGCGCGGGATCACTTCACTGGCAAAATAGCCCTCACTGATGAACAGCGGCACGATGAACACACGCGGGGTAATAATCTCTGCGAGGACGGCTTTCACCTGCGGATCCTGTTTCCAGAACGCCTCGCGCACGTCAGCGAAGATTCCGCGCCGGCGCAATTCGGCGACGTGTTGTTTCACCGGCAATGCTGAATCCTCATTCAGCTTTGTGCCGTGACCAAGCACGATGAGTGTAGCGTCTTTGAAGGAATCAGACATTCGCGAGGTGGTTAGCGCATTACAGCATGTCACGCAAGTGGCCGTGATCAGATCGGCTGACGTTTAAGTTCACGCAACGATTTTTGCTCCTGCAACGTCGCGAGCAGTTCTGCATCCGCGAGCCCGGGTTGACTCACCTTTTGAGTAAGCGCGGCAAGCGTCCGATCAACAAACTGATTACGCAGCTTCATGGCCACATCCAGCACCTGTTGTTCTGGATTGGGAATCTTGCGATCCTCGGTGGCTGCCTCACTCAGCAAACTGCCCGTCTCGACAGATTCAAATTCTGCTAGGAACGCTGCGAATCCGTGCCAGCCGCCGGATTCCTGCAACGTCAAGCGACGTGCGACAATCTCACGCACGGTCGGGTGCTGAATCCACTCAGGCTGGATGCGTCCCACGGCGGCGGCGGCGGCCTCATCGGATACCAAAAGGAGTTTCAGCAGCCAGAATTCCTGTGTGTTTGGCCGCGTGGCCACCGGCTCAGCGGTCTCAAAACTCTCCTCCACCCCCCCGCCAGCTGGTGCAAATTTTGTTTGCGGCCCCGGCTTCTTGAATTCCGCACGCACCGCGTCGGGCGTCACCCCGAGCCGAAGCGCAGTGCGTTGAGCGTATTTGTCAACGAGCACGCTGTTGCCGGTTTTGTGCACGGCCTCGCTCATCGCCCGCAACACGGCCAGCCGGCCTTTGTCGCTCGCGGTGTCGTTGGTGGTGCAAAGGCGGTTGAGGTAATACTCAAAAAAATCCGGTGCGGTTTTGATGATCGCATTGAACGCCTCGCCGCCGTTGGCTTTGATGAAACTGTCCGGGTCGTGCGGTGGCGGCATCTGCGCCACGCGGACGGCAAGACCGGAGGCAAGCAAGCCATCCAGTGCCCGCACCGCAGCGTTCTGGCCGGCGTTGTCAGCATCGAAGCAGAGGACGACTTCGTCGGTGTAGCGTTTGAGGATGCGCGCGTGTTGCTCGGTAAATGCTGTGCCTTGTGGCGCGACGACGTATTGCACACCGCCCATGAAACACGCGATCATGTCCAACTGGCCTTCGCAGATCACCACGTGACCCGCATCGAGAATGGCGCGCTTGGCCTTGTCGAGGCCGAAAAAGACTTTGCTCTTGGTGAAGATCGGCGTCTCGGGTGAATTGACATACTTCGCTGTTTTCTCGTCACCGCTCAGCACGCGACCACTGAACGCAATCACCCGCCCCTGCTCATCGCAGATGGGAAACATCAGCCGCCCGCGGAAACGATCATAATAGCCATCACTGCCTTCGCGCTTGAGAATCAAGCCGGCTTTCTCGACGAGCGGCAGCTCAAAGCCTTTCGACTTCGCCCAGTTCACCGTGTCGTCCCACGAATCCGGTGCGGCCCCGATGCGGAACAGTTTGATGGCTTCCGCGCTGACGCCACGTTTGGCAAGATAATCGCGCGCCAATTGTCCTGACGCTTCGCTGGCCAGCGCATTCTGCCAGCGTTGGGTGATCTGTTCATGGATTTGCAGCAACTGATCCTTCTCGTGGCGGGTGTGCTGGTCCGGCGCGCCGCGGACGTATTCGAGCGGAATCTTCGCGCGCTCGGCGAGTCGCGTGATGGCATCAACGAAGCCGATGTTCTCGTAGTCCATCACGAAGCGGAAGACATCGCCACCCTTGTGGCAGCCGAAGCAGTGGAAAATCTGCTTGCCCGGATTGACGTTGAAACTGGGTGACTTCTCTTTATGGAACGGACAGAGCGCCACGAAGTTCGCGCCCGCGCGCTTCAAGGGAATGTAACCGCCGATGACATCCACGATGTCACTGGCGGCGCGCACGCGTTCGCGGAATTCGTCCGAGAAGAAACCGGCCACGACATTATTCAAGTCGAAAAGCCGGAAAGGGTCGAGCCGGTTGTTGTTGGCACTTACCGGCCGCCGGGAAACTCGTATTCCTTCTGTTTGAAGGTTTTCACCACACTGGGTGTCGGCGTGATGAGCATGATCGACGCATGCCTTTGGATATAGGGGCCGGCGTACGAATCAACAAAGACGGATTGCTGGGCCGCGTAAAGTCCCGGGAAAAAGTCGCTCCCGTAAACATCCTTCACGTAGGCCTGGTTGGTCTTGATCTCCTTTTCCGTGAAAAGGCGCGCATTCAACACGGCCAGGGCGGTGACGGTAAAACACGCAAACGTGATCAATCCGGCCGGCATGCCCAGATAATACTCTCCCTTGCCGAAGGCATCGCTGCCCAGCAACTTGCCGCCCAGCCAGCGTTTCAAGCCGATGAAGACGCACCACACGCCGATCATGATCAGGATGTAGGCGGACACACGACAGAACAGCAGGCTGAAGCCGGAGATCGAGACCAGCCAGCGCCCGAACGGGTCGTAAAGGAACGTTGCGGCGAACACCATGGCCAGCGCGCGCAACATCGGGATGAGTGTCTCGGAAAGTCCCCGTTTCCGGCCATACGCGATGCCAGCGGCACACAGCACGAGTAACATCACGTCAAACCAATTGATGGGCAGTTTCATTGTCTCATTTTTGACCGGCCTGCCCAAGCAGACCGGATCAGGGCCATAATCAGCCGGTTCTGTGCCATGAATCAAGGCCGGTTGTTGACCACCAGCCACTGGCGGATTTCCGCGCCTCGCGGATGGCTCGGCTCCAGGTCGAGCACCCGCCGGTAATGCAGGCGCGCTTTGGGCACGTCCTTGAGTTGTTCCGCATAAATGCTGCCGAGCGTGAGATGCGCCTTCGTGAGTCTTTCGTCCGCCCGTAACACCTGCTCGAGCTCGTTGGCCGCATCGGGCACACAATTCATCGCCCGCAACGCCAGCGCGAAATTGTAGCGCGCATCCACCGAATCCGCGTGGATCGCCAGCGCGTGTTCCCACGCCCACGCCGAAAGTTTGTAGCTACGGAGCTGATAAGCCGCGTAGCCCAGCGCAAACTGCGCATCGAAGTTTCCCGGATCCGCAGCCACCGCCGCCCGGTAGGATTGCACCGCCTCGGTGAGCTTCTGGGCATCCTGCTCCCGCCGGCCCTGCGCCAGCAAACGCTCACCATCACGCACATTGCCGTTGGCCGGGCGCGCCGGCGTAAGATAAACATAGCCCGGGAAGCCGTTGACCATGCGGGGAATCGTGGTCGCCACCGGTGGGTTGCTCGACGCGGAGTTCCCTGCTGGTTTGGATTTCTCCCCATCGGGCAGCGGCGTCACTTTGGGTTCCGGCTTTGGATCTTTGCGAAACGGATTCACCCGCGAAAGAAAGCCACGTTTATCGGCAGGTGCTTCCGGCGCAGCTTTGGCCGATGCGGGATTCGTGGAGAGAGCGGGCTTGGGTGGCGCCGTCACGGGCTTTTCCTCCGCCAAGGCTGAACGAATCACCGGTTCGGGCGGAAGCCTCACCACTTCCGGCGGCGAATTGCCCGTCAGTACCACCGGTGCCGGCTTGGGAGTTTGCACAAGATTTGTCAGGGCCGGCTTTGCGTTGGTCGTCTGACGTTGGACAACTTCAGGTGACTTTACCACTGGTGGATTCGTCGGGGCGGGTGACTCGATCACCTTGCTCAAAGCCTGGGTCACTGGCGCGGGGGCGGGTTGAAGCGATTGGGCCAGGGCGTTGACTGCATCCCAATCCGCCGGACGCGGGGTCAGCGCGAGATACTGCCGGTATAACGCCAGCGCTGCCGCCCGGTCGTTGAGTTGCTGGTGCGTGACGATGGCCAGGTTGAGCAAGGCGGCGCGATGATCAGGCTGTGATTTGAGTGCGGCGGAAAAACTTTGCGCTGCGTCGCGCGCCTTGTTGCGTTGCAGCTGCACGAGGCCCAGCGTGTTCAACGCCTCGGCATTCTGCGAACTCTGGCGCAGCACCTCCTTGAGACTGGTCTCAGCCGCAGGGAGTTCCTTGAGCTGCAATTCGCAACGCGCGCGGCGCAGCCAGGCATCGGTGTAAGCCGGGCGCAGAACCGTGCAAGCCGTGAATGCGTCCCGCGCCGGGTTCGGCTTCCCTTGGTCCAGCAGCAGACAGCCAAGATTGAACCGCGCCTCGACAAAATCGCGGTCCAACTTTATGGCCTGCTGATAGGCGGACAGCGATTCGGCCGGTTGCCCGGCCTGATGCGCCGCCAGCCCGAGGTAATTCCACGCCTGCGCATTGGACGACATCAATGACGTGGCGAGCTTAAATTTCTCGACGGCACCGGCGGCGTCGCCGGATTCGAGCAACTGGCGACCGGTCAACATCGCCCGCGGCCCGGCCGGCGTGCATCCCCAAACCAGCAGGGTGCAGACGATTGCGGCGAAGGCCGGTGCCAGATTTTTTTTGGCGACCATTTTGCGTGGTGGTAACATCCGCCCCTGGCAGTGTCAAGAAACGCCACAACTTTACAACGCCAACCGCGCCGACTGGGCGGTTGGCTTGCGCTTGGACTCATGGTTGCGATCAGTTCCACCATCGCCGCCGACCCCATCACGCAACCACTTCCAACCAAGGCGCGGGTTGTCATCGTTGAAAACCCAGAAGCGACGGAAGCATTCCAGCCGCGTCTGCCCCAGGTGCAGGCCATGGTAGAACGCGGGCTGACGAACCTGCTCGCCGCGACCAATTCGCGCGCCGCATGGCTGAGTCTCATCACCACGCAGGACACCGTGGGGATCAAGGTCTATTCCACCCCCGGGCCGTTAAGCGGCACGCGCCCCGCCGTCGTCGAAGCCATTGCCACCAGTCTGATCGCGGCTGGATTGCCTTCGAAACAAATCATCGTCTGGGACAAATCTGAAGGTGACCTGCGCGCCGCTGGTTATTTTGAACTGGCTTCCCGGCTGGGCATCCGGGCGGCGGCAAGTTCACGCGCAGGTTGGGACAACACGAATTACTACGACAAGCCGTTCATCGGCGCATTGATTTACGGCGATCACGAGTTCGAACGCACCGGCGAAGGCATAGGGCGGAAATCTTTCGTTTCAAAACTGGTCAGCCTGGAGATGACCAAGATTATCAACGTCCCGCCGCTGTTGAATCACAACGAAGCCAGCGTCTCCGGCAACCTCTACAGCCTGGCGATGGGCAGCGTGGACAACACGGTGCGCTTCGAAAACCGGGGCGACCGACTGGCCGAGGCCGTGCCGGAAATCTACGCGTTGCCGGTGCTGGGCGACCGCGTCGTGCTGAACATCGTGGACGCGCTGGTATGCCAGTATGAGGGCGGCGCGCGCGGGCTGCTGCATTATTCGGCGACGCTGGATCAACTTCGGTTCAGTCGCGATCCCGTCGCGCTCGACGTCCTGTCCATCCGCGAACTGGAACGCCAGCGCCGCGCCGGCAGCGGCACGTTCACCAAGCCGAATCTCGAACTCTACCGCAACGCCGCGCTGCTGGAACTGGGTATAGCTGATCCAGGGAAGATTCGAGTGGAAACATTGCGCTAACAGAGAAACATGAAGCGGGCCGTGAAAAAAAGTCTATTCTTTGGCCTTGCCCACGGAATTCGACCCTCGTGACAGAGTTTCGGGGGCAATCTTGAGAATTACATTGGTGGCACAATCGCGAACTTCCCGACTTGTATCAGTTAGTGCCTCGACTAATGCCGGCAACGCCGGAACCACCCGTTTGCCCATTCGGCTGCTCATCCATCCCAACGATCGCACGGACGCGAATCGCACCTCTTTTCTTTGATCGCTCAAGCCATTGGTAAGCGCCGGAATGGATATCTCCGGCTCAATCTCCAAGCTCCCCAGCGATTCGGCCGCCCGTAGCGCAACCCTTTCTTCTGAGTCGCTGACACTCTTTGCAAGAAGCTCGATTACTCTTGAAGAGTTCGTTCCCCAGCGCGGTTCACTCCAAAGATTTGCTACGACTACGCGACGATAGCGGAAAGAAGGATCTTCCGCCGCTACCAACAATGGCGGCACACCTGCCTCGCCAATGCACGCCAGACCATGTGCCGCCTGACCACAGAGGTCCTCTGTTCTTTGCTCGAACAGCAGGCGTGTCAATTCAGCCAGAGCCGGACTGGCATTTGTTCCTAGGATATCGAAAGCCACACCGGCGGCTTGAAAGCGATCCCAGTTGCGATCTCCAAGCCAGGCATTCAACGGCGGCTGGTCCCACAATTCACCAGGAACTTTGTCGATGATATCAGCAATCTTGTCCCGCCAGGGAGTTGGCTTGAGTTCAATCTGGATCCAATCCAACAACGATGGCAGCGCGTTGGTACCGATTGCCAGAATGGCAGCTTCTGACTCCCGCAACTTGTCTGGATCATATTTGCTGTTGTGAACGGATTCCCGGCCGGTGGCTCGATCGTGGATCAACGCCCATTCCTTTAAGCTTATTCCTTTGTATCTTGGCCCATCATCGTCGGGCCAGAAGAAGACCACAACCATGACCAGCGCCAGCAGAACGAGAGCAGTTTGGATGCGACCGCGCCGTTTCACACCGCGAGGCTACTTCAGACGCGTCTTGGCAGGCAACTCCATGGAAATCACCGCATATCTGCGGTAAAGGGTTGAAGATCCGGCTTAATCCCATTTCTTCTCGCCTCCACCGAGAACAACAACTCCTTGGAGTAAAATTCCAGCGGCAGGTTTTTGTCCGCCAGGCGCGAGTCAAGCAAACGCCGCGCGAGCACGGGCAAGTCGGTTCGCAAGCCGTGCTGGTTCGCGAGCCATTGGCCGATCATCGTGACGTAAAACTGCGTCAGCGTTTCGTGATAGCCACCGGTATCCGTGTTCTCGCCGCCCACAGCGACGTTGTAGGCGCGGATGCGCTCGCGCAGCAAATCAAGCGATTCCTCCGGCGGATGATGCAGCAGATGCCACAGACCCGTGACCAGATGCGCGCGATGCGTCCAGCGCGGCTTCGGCAAGGTGCGAGCGATAAACTGCTCCACAAACGCGGTGTATTCCTCCGCCGACCTGAAATCCAACCCGGCGTCAACCGATGGTGGCGTGGTGGGCGGCGCCGCGTTCATTCGATCCGCTCACGGCCGGCGTAACCGGACTCCAGGTCATGCCAGTGCTCGATGTTCTCTTCGTCCTTCTCCCAGCAGAGGAACACTTCGCGCCCGCCGATGATCGCCGGAAAATCCAGCAACCCGCGGTCGATGTCCTTGATGAAGATCTCCCGGGACTGAAACTCGTTGAGTACTTCCTGTGTGGCTGCGACGGCCCGGATCCAGTTGTTCACCGCATCGCCCCCGGCATCGCTGCCATCGTTCATCAGGTTGTTGATCCGCTGGTCGTACTTCTCCAGGGTGCGGCGCAGTTCGGCCAGGCGGTCCAGCCACGCGCGCAGTTGCGGCAGCAGCGCCGTCGCTTCCTCATGTGTGTAGTGTTTCTTGAACTGGTGGGGCATCGGCAGAAGATGCCTACTTTTCCGGCACGGCTTCGAGCTTTTTCTTCACCGCCTCGTTCGGCTCGACGGCGAGGGATCGGGTCCACGCTTCGCGGGCGGCGACATGCTGATTGAGTGCGGTGTAAACGTCGCCCAAGTGGTCGAGCACCGTGGCATCCACTGGTTCTTCGGCCTTGACGGCGCGCAACATATATTCCAGCGCCTCTTTCGGCTGTTTCAATTTGTAGAGCACCCAACCCATGCTATCCAGATAGGCGGCATTGTCCGGCTCAGCTTTAAGCGCCCGCTCGATCAGATCACGGGCGCGGCCGAGATTTTCGCCGCGCTCGGCCCACATATAGCCGAGATAATTCAGTGCCTCGGGAAAGTCCGGCTCCAAGCCCAGACACTTCTCAAAATGCTTCACAGCGTCGGCATGATCGCCGGCGCGCTCGCACGCGGCGCCGAACTGGAAATAGAACACATGGTTCAACCGGGCCGGTTCGCGGCCTTGGGCGATCTTCTCCGCCGCGGCGAACGCCTGCACCGCCAGAGCAAACTGCTGTTTGCGGGAGCGGGACATCCCTTCGAGGTATTCGACCACAAAGCTCCCGGGGAAAAGTTTGCGCGCATTATCCAGGGTCGCCAAGGCGTCGTCCGTCTGATTAATGGCCAGTTGCGCCGCTGCCAGATCGTAATGCGCCTGCTCGAATTTAGGGCCGAACAACACCGCCTTCTCGAGATAGCCAACGGCGTTGGTCCATTCCTGTCGTTCGGAAGCCAGACTGCCCAACGAATAGTACGCCCTTTCATTCGCGGGATTCTCGCGCACGATCGTCTGCAATTGCGCCATGGCGTTGGTCTGGTCCTTCTGCCGGAGATACAGATCCACGAGGCGCCCGCGGATATGCTCGCGAAACTGGGAAATCTCGGCGTAGTCCTCAACCAGCTTCAAGTAGAGGCGCACTGTGTTGGTCGTGTCACCAAGTGCGTAGTAACGGTCCGCCAATTGGAGTCGCGCCTGGGTGGTGATGAGTTTCGCTTCGTCCACGCGGCGCAGCACCGCCAGGGCTCGGGTGTTCGCGACCTCGCGTTGAGTGGGGAACTGTTGGGCGAAAGTTACGTAAAACCCGGCCAACTCCATGAGTTGATCGGGGGTTATCCTCGGCAACCGCGCGGCTTCATCAAGCACCGCGAGTGCCTCCGCTGGCTGCCGTGCCTGGACGTGGTTGAGGAACAGATTCTGACGGATTGCAAAGGCATCCGGGCGCAGGGCAAGTGCGCGGCGATTGGCAGCAATGGCGTTGGTGGTCTGGCCGAGTTGCGAGTAAATGAAACCGAGCCGGGCCAGCAATTCCGCGGAAGCTTTTGGCCGGGCGGCGGCGCGCTCGACAATCTCGCGCGCACGTTCGATCTGCCGCATCTGCACCAACCGGCGGGAAACCTCCATCACGAGCTCCTCGTTGCCTGGGTCCTTGCGAGTGGCTTGAGCGAACTCGTCTGCGGCCTCGGCAGGCTCTTCCTTCAACGCGTGAATCACTCCCGCGCCAAAATGGGCGCTGGCCTCCGCCCGCATCTGCAAAGCGGCTTCTGCCTCCGGTGAATCGTCGGCTGACGCAGTTAACCGCCCCCGCGGCGAAGACGTCTGGCAACCGGCGAGCAAAACCGCGAACAAACACGCCGGCCCGAAACCTCGGATGACACGTACGATCATGCCCAAAAATAAACCCGACCGGCGACCTGGCAAGCAGGCCGCCGGCGGGCTGCAATTCCACGAGCAGCGCAGCAGGTTACTTCTGCCAGGTGCGCTTCTTGTGACGATTCAAGCGCAGCTTCTTGCGCCTCTTATGCTTGTTGATTTTTGCCTTGCGGCGTTTTTTCAGTGAACCCATAGGGTCAGTATTGAGTACTGGAGTTTGGGCGTGCGGTCAATACACCACTTTGTTGAGCGGATACTCGATGATGCCCTCCGCGCCCGCCGCCTTGAGCTTGGGAATGAATTCGCGGACGACATGCTCATCAATGATCGTCTCCACGGCGACCCAGCCTTTCTGGCTGAGACTGGAGATGGTCGGATTTCGCAACGCTGGCAGCGCTTTCAGCAGCGTTTTCAGGTTCTTTTCCTGGATGTTCATCTTGAGACCGACCTTGGATTCAGCTTCCAGCGCTCCACGCAACAGCATCGCCAGCGTCTCAATCTTTTTCCGTTTCCACGGGTTCTTCCACGCAACGTGATTCGCGATGAGCCGCGGCGTGGAACTCAGCAACTCATCCACGATGCGCAGTTTGTTCGCGCGCAGCGATGAGCCGGTCTCGGTGACTTCGACGATCGCGTCCACAAGTTCGTGGGCTTTGACTTCAGTCGCGCCCCAGGAAAATTCGACCTCGGCCTTTACCTTGTGTTGCTTGAGGTATTTCTTGGTGAGGTTCACGACCTCGGTGGCGATTCGTTTGCCCTTCAAATCCTTCACGGATTTCACCGGGGAATTTTCCGGCACGCACAATACCCAGCGCGCAGGTTTGCGCGTGGCTTTGCTGAAAAGAAACTCGCCCACCTCATGCACGTCAGAGCCATTCTCAATCACCCAGTCAAGACCGGTGATACCGCAATCGAGGTAACCGTGCTCGACGTAGCGGCTGATTTCCTGGGCGCGGATCATGCGGATCTCCATTTCGTCGTCGTCCACATACGGGATGTAGGAGCGGCTGCTGACGGAGATGTTGAACCCGGCCTTGGCCATCTTCTGGATGGTGGCTTCCTGCAAACTGCCCTTGGGCAGACCGAACTTCAGCTTTTTCTGACTCATAAATCTAGCGCTCGCTTCGGAGCGAAGGACGCATTATCTGCCAAGAATGGCTGGAAAAGGCGATGCAATTCTTCGGGTCAGGCAGTACGGCAAATCGGGCGCTTCCAATGAAAGCGCCCGATGAGTGATCCAAGGTGCGATTACTTGAACGTCTTCGCAGACGCCGTGTTGGAATAGGGCGAGTTGCCCAGAATGTTGTAGGCGCGAATGCGATAGGAGTAAGTCTTGTTGGCCGCGAGCCCGGTGCTGGCAAAACCGGTGACGTTCCGACCCACGGTCGCAATTTGCGTCCACGAGCCGCCGTTGAGCGAGCGTTCGATCTTGAAACCGTCTTCCAAGGACGAATTATCCGTCCACACAAGATTGATCTGGGAGCTGGAAACCGCGGTGGCCGTCAGCCCAGTCGGCGCTGGCGGGACGGAGGCGGGAGACTGCACAGTGATCCCAACGGTCGCCGGCGAACTGTTAAGGCTGCCGTCGTTGACTCTGAACGTCAGGCTGACTGCCCCGGTGAAACCGATGTTAGGAGTGAAGGTCAGATTTGGAGCCGTCCCGCTCAGCGTGCCGTTTGCCGGTGGAGTCAGAACCGTGAAGCTCAACGTTGAACCTTCCACGTCCGAACCGGTCAACGTGAAAGCCTGCGGCGCGTTGTAACTCGTCGTCAAGGACTGCGACTGGGCGATGGGCGCATCGTTCACGGGCGTGATGTTGATGGTCACAGCGACCGGATCGCTGGCGTCAACGCCATCGTTGGACACAAACGCAAAGTAATCATCGCCGGCGAAGTCCGCCTCGGGCGTGTAAATCAAATTAGGCGGCGTGCCGGACAATGTCCCGTGCCACGGACCTTCGACAAACGGAAAGGTCAACGGGTTGTTCTCCACATCAGCGCCAGTCAACGTGATATTCACGCTGCCGTCCTCAGCCAGTGAGTACGCCGCAGCCACCGCAGTCGGTGCGTCGTTAATCGGTTCGATGGTGAGGTTCACCGTCACCGGCGCACTCGTGGACTGACCATCACTGGCAACGACCACAAAACTGTCCGCGCCAAAATAGTTTGCCGTCGGGTTGTATTGGAAAACCGGACCACTACCATTGTCCTCGAGTGTCCCGTGCGCCGGCGGTTGGGTGACGATGTAGGTCAGCGAGTCGTAATCCGTATCGGTTGCTTCCACGACAGCGTATGCCAGCACATCCTCGGGCGTGGTCACTTCCACCGATTCAACCACGGGCACCGGCACGTCGTTGACCGGATCAATCGTGATCGTGATCACGCCGGACATCGGCTCGCCGTAACCATCGGTGACACTGAAGAAAATGTAGTCCTCGCCGTAATAATCAGCGGGTGAGGTGTAGGTCAGGTTTGGCGGTGTGCCAGAGACGGTTCCATTCATTACAAAGTCAACCGTAAAGGCCAACGGGTCGCCATCGGCATCGGTCGCGCCCAACACCAAGTCCAACGGCACATCTTCAAACGCGTTGGTGGTGAGCGACGTCGCTTCGGGCCACCGATTCAGGAAGATGTTGGTAATCGTGACCGTTGCCGGCGCGCTATCGAGTTGGCCGTCGTTGGCGGTGTATTGGAAATGATCGTCACCGCGAGCGCCAGGGTTCGGGGTGTAATAAACGTGAACCTGATTTGCGAGCGGCGGCGCGGAAATCACCAGCGCATCCAGAAACCCGTTGGTCGGCGGGACGGTGACGGTGAAGTCAAAACCGGAGTATAACGGCGACGGCGGGTCGTCCTCATCCGTGCAGGCCAAAGCTATGTTCATCCCATACTCGGAAGGCAACCCAAGCGTAACGTCTGCTGCGACCGGAGGATGATTGGAACCGGGCGTCAGCAGCGAGTGCAACTCCGAAAGGCCAGCCCGGTTCGGGCGCACGGAGGTGATGCGATAATAGTAAACTGTCGCCGGAGTAAGATTGCTGACGGCGTAGCCATGATCCATCAGATAGCCGGGATTGAATCCCACCACGGCAAGGTTGGTGGGCGAGAGCCCCCATTCGAGCATCCCATCCGCACCGTCAAAAGTAGGAATGTGCCAGACCACCAAGGCGTTTGTCGGGGTGAGCGATTCGCTGGAATACTGCCCCGGAAAATCCACGTTAAACCAACCTCCGTCACCCGACTGGACTGTGATTGTGGAAGACATGGAGCCTACGCCTAAATGACTAAAAGCTTCCATCGAGTAATAGGTGACTCCCGTACCGATGGTCGGGTCGTAGAAAAAATTGGTGGCGGGAATGGTTGCCAAAAAATCCCACCAATTATTGGGTTCGTTGTAGCGGTAGATCCGGTAGCCGATCGCATTGGTTACGGTATCCCAGTTCAGCCGCGCGACCGCGCCGCCTTCGGGAGATCGGACAATCCACGCGCCCTGAATATTTTGCGGTGGGGGCATGAATTGAGCGCCTGCATCCTCACTCGTGAACAGCGCCAAGGCACCAAGCGTTGCGAACAGTGTATTTTTCATCATTGTCTGTGCATTGTTTTCGACAGCACATGCACCATGCCTGTGCTTTCTGTGGGGAATACGTCAGCCCAATCCCGAACGACCGGACATCTGCAAGGAACGTACCGCCATCGCGGTAACTGGGAAAAACCTCTACTGCGGCAAAGGTAAATGTCTGCAACCCCTCCTCGTCAAACAGAAAATACTTTTGCGGCGGGCTGCCGAAATCGTGGAAATGTGTTTTGCCTTGGCGAAGAGCTATGGCGCGGTCATCGGGTGACACTGACTGCGCGTCCGCGCACCGAAATCTCCCCCCGCGCAATCGCTGCCACACACTTGGGATACAACTCGTGTTCGGCCGCGTGGATCCGCGCATGCAACGCTTCCGGTGAATCGCCATCCAGCACCGGCACGGTCTGCTGCGCGATGATGGCCCCGGAATCGACGCCCGCATCCACGAAATGCACGGTGCAACCCGTGACCTTCACTCCGTACTCCAGTGCCTGCTTCCACGCTTCAAGCCCAGGAAACGATGGCAGCAGCGAGGGATGGATGTTCACGATGCGTCCCTCGAACGCGCGTAGAAAATCGCCTTTGAGCACCCGCATGAATCCCGCGAGCACGATCAGATCCACCTTCGCCTCCTGCAACGCCGCCACATAAGCAGGCTCGGCATCCTCATCCAGCTTGGTGCGGAATTTTCCGGGCGCGATATAGCGGGCAGGCAGGGAACGCTGGCGGGCGTGTTCAAGGATTCCCGCCGATTCCACGTCGCTCAGCACGAGCGCGATCTCCGCCGGCACTTGACCGGCCGCGACCGCATCATCAATGGCGACGAAATTCGAGCCTTTGCCCGAACCCAGCACTCCCAGTCGAAAATTTTTCCCCGCATTCACGCGCAGAGTCTGGCGCCAGCCACCGGGCCCTCGCAAGCTCTATGCGCTCACGGCTGGCGGATGACCCGGAAGAAAGCCGGGCTCGCATTCGCCGATGTGGTCCAGATCTGCGGCGAGGTGGTGGCCGTGATGTTGCTCGCAGCCACCGTCCAACTGGCCAGATTGACACTGCGCTCCACGGTAAAACGCCGCCCGATCAAAGCCGGCCAGGCGAGGGCTGCGTCGCTATCGCTCACCGTCAATGTCGTCACCAGCTGCGGGTCTGGATACCGGAACACCATCACCACCGGCAGGTGATCCGACGCCACGATGCAATCGTTGCTGTTGAGATTGGGCGGCAAGGTATTCAGCTTGTCCGTGCGAAACACCTGGCTGGTCACGAGATTTGAGGCGAGCACACCCGCCGGCATCACGTAATCGATGCGGGCGTCCAACGAGTTGCTGCCTTGGATCGAGTGGGTGAACCGCGACAGCGTGAAAGGATTCAGCGGCGTGGCGAGTTTCAAACCGGTCGGCGCGGCGATCAGGCGCTGGATGGGCTGATTGCCGTGGCTCAGCGGAATGTCGATGTCTTCATTGAGATCGCCGGTCATCAGATAGGGCCGGTTCCCGTACGCCGGAACAAAAACGGTCGCGAAAAAATTCGACACGGCGCTGCTTTCCGCCGCACGCCGATCCTGATCATCCCCCGTCGGACCGGACTTGAGGTGGGTGGTGAAAATGTGCAGCGGCTCGGTCGCGCCCGGCACGGTGATCTCCGCCTCGAACAGATCGCGCGTGAAAGTACCGGCGAAGCCGAAGTTCGTTAGGCCCACTCCATCCAGCCACGATTGCGACCGCGTGATGGGATAACGGCTGATGAAACCGCTGTGCAGTGAATTATCGGTGCCGGGACTGATCGCCAGTGTGTAGGTCGGAAAAAACGCGGTCATCCAGTTCGTCATCTCGTTCCGATCGCCCGCCGGGATTTCGTTGAGCGCGATGATGTCCGGGTTCAGATACTGCAACTGCCGGGCGATGGCCTGCACCTGCGCGGCGTTGGTGGTCCAATCGGTATTAAAAAGCCCGTGGATGTTGTAGTGCACCACTGTCAGCAAGCCGTTGGAGGACGCACCAACGACCGTGAGCGTGGCCACCGCGCTGTTGGTGACGCCGACCGCGTTGGTCACCTGCACACTGTAAGGCCCGGCTTGAGCGAGCCCGATATTGGTCAACGTGAGCGTCGGGCTGATCGCCCCCGGCAGATTCGTGCCGTGGAATCGCCATTGATAGCTGAGCGGCGCGCTGCCGTTCGCCGTCACCACGAACACCGCCGCGCCGCCTTCGATCGTGCTGGTGCTGGCGGGTTGCTGCGCGATGCTTGGCGGCACCGGCGTCGGCGACTGATAAACATCCGCAAACGACGTCCCCACCCGGATATCATCCACCCGCACCGTACCGATGCCCGATTCCTGTCGCAACGCGAAGGCGATGATCGAACTCGCTGCCGCGGCATCCGTGGCGGTCACGGAAACCGAGACCTCATTCGTCGGGTCGATCCAAAGGGTTGCCACACCCGTGTTGAGCACATAACGGAGATAGACCTGATAATCCACGTTCGTGGTCAGGAACACGGCGTTGGTCACCGCCGGGGAATTGTCCGCGCCGGCCAGCCCCAACCGATATTGACCGGGACTGGCACCCGCGGAGAACGCGAACACCTTCGCCCGGTAGTTGCTCGTTCCCGAACCCTTGATATGGGCGAAGTAATTCCCGAGGCCGCTGGGCCCGCTGGCCAGGTTAAGGGTGAAGCTTGCGTACAGAATGGTCGCCGAACCGGAGGTGTAAGGCTGTCCAGGGATCAAGCGATTCACGTCCTCAGAAAACGAAGCGCTCATTTCCGCCCGGCCGGACACGACTTGAACTTCGCCGGTCGAGCCACTGTGCGTGTTCCAGGCCCCCCCGCTCACCGTCACCAACGTCCCGTTCGTGTAAGCGAACGGCTCAACCAACAACAGCGTCCCACGCGCTATTGGAGCTATCAATAGCACGCAGCAAATCACGGAACGCCGTACAAAACACTTCATACGACGTTACGACCTGGATTAGCAGCAGCAGCAGCCAAGGGCACGATGCCAGAATGAACCACAGATCAGCCCGGGAAACAAGCTTCCCTTTGATCCTAACGGTTTGGAACCACCTGCCCGTTGACCCTGCCGCGCTGATTCTTTAGCCTGCCGCGCATGGCCAAGAAGAAGACCAAGCGGTTCCGCGCCCCGCATTTCGACGGCGAAGTGGACGACCGCCCAGCGCCACCCCGGCCCGCCAAACCCTCCGCCCTGCTCGATACCCGCGTCGTCTATTGCGGTGACAACCTGGAACAGCTCCAGAAACTGCCCGACGCCTGTGTTGATCTCATCTACATCGACCCGCCGTTCAACTCCAACCGCAACTACGAAGTCTTCTGGGGCGAGACCAAGGAGAAGCGCGCCTTCGAGGACCGCCACGCCAGCACGCAAGCCTACATTGATTACATGCGCCCGCGCTGCGTAGAACTGGCCCGCGTCCTCAAAAATACCGGCAGCTTTTATTACCACTGCGACTGGCACGCCTCCCACTACGTCAAGGTCATGCTCGACCAGATTTTGGGAGAAAATAATTTCCAAAATGAAGTTGTATGGAAACGCAGCAGCGCGCATAGCGATTCAAAACGATACGGAGCCAACCACGATACAGTGTTCTTTTACACCGGCGGCGCGAACGAGTGGATTTGGAACAAGCAATACACCGCGTACGACGAGCAATATCTGGAACAGAACTATCGCTACAACGACGAGAAGGGGCGCTTTCGAGTTTCCGACATGACCGCCAACAAACCCGGCGGCGATGTTTCCTATGAATGGACGACGCCGGACGGGAAAGTTGTGAAACCATACAAGGGCCGATATTGGGCTTACTCAAAAGAGAAGATGAAGCAGATGGAACAGGCCGGACAGATTTACTATCGCAGCACGGGGATGCCGATGTTGAAGCATTACCTGGATGAAATGCCCGGAGTTCCGCTCCAAACGTTTTGGGACGACATCAAGCCAGTCATCTCTGGCAGCGAGGAACGACTCGGTTATCCAACTCAGAAGCCTGTTGCTTTGCTTGAGCGCATCATCAAAGCCAGCAGCAACGAGAACGACATCGTGCTCGACGCGTTTTGCGGTTGCGGCACGGCGCTCGTCGCGGCGCAGAAATTGAAACGGCAATGGATCGGCATTGATATTTCGCCCACCGCCTGCCGTGTCATGGCCAAACGACTGCGCGATGTCTGCGGCTTGCCGGAAGACAAAGAGCTTTGGAAGATCGGACGCGGCTTCATCGTGCGCGACCTGCCGTGGACGGCGGAAAAGTTGCGGGCCATCCCGCCGTTTGAATTTGAGAACTGGGCTGTCATCGCCCTCGGCGGAATTCCGAACAAGGCGCAAGTGGGCGACATGGGCATTGATGGCCGCATCTTCCCTGTAGGCGCTGAGCCCGCTGGCTTCAAGGACGGCGAATTGCAACTCACCGAGCGCTGGTATCCCATTCAAGTGAAGCAAAAGGACAAGGTAGGCCGGCCCGATATTGACGCCTTCCAGACCGCCATGCGCCGCAGCAAACGCGAGAAAGGATTCTTCGTCGCCTTTGATTACACCGACGACGCATTGCGCGAGATCGACCGTTTCTTCAAAGCCGACCACGCCGTCATCATCCCGCTCACCGTTCAGGAAATCCTAGACGAACAGATAGCGAGGAAGCTGGTGTAAGCGCTGCATCCTGCTTCCAAGAATCCGAAAAAAAGAACACCACCCTAACTCGATAATATTATGGCCGACACAACCAACCCACCCGAAGACTCTGGAAAGTCTGATAGCGCCAATCTAGACAAGCTTGAATTCGAACTGCGTAAAGAGGAATTAGAGTTGAAGCGTGCGCAACATAAGCACAGTAAAATCATGTCCTGGGTTTATTCGACGATTGGAGCGATAGCTGTCGGGGCCGCAACTTTTGTAGGTTTTGATCCTCGCCATGCCCTAGACGACGAACCCGTCCATCAGATAAGAATCGAATTCGTAGCACAACCCAATCTGCCAGCTCAAACCAACATAGTAATTCTGCCCGCAAAGTGAGGGCCATGCAGTGCAGGAAATCCTGGACGAGCAGATTGCGCGGAAACTGGTGTGAGGGCCTTGGTGTAGCGGCGTGAATACAACGAGTCAAGGCAAGGGAGACGCGCTGGAGAATGCGGTAAAACTCATTATCGAAGCGGTTCTCCAATCCGACCCGGAATTCAAAGGCAGGAAATTCACTATCAGCACCAAAGTTCGAGACATGACGTCTGGTGTCCCGAACGAGATTGACGTTTTGGTTATGGGCTGTGGGAATACGGACTTTGAATCCAAGTTCGTCTTTGAGTGCAAAAACTGGAAAGACCCTGTAGGGAAAGAGGTGGTTCAGTTGTTCTCGAAAGTGGTTGATGAAGTTCAAGCAACCCGGGGGTTCCTGGTTGCGCAGTCCATAACCAAGTACGCAGCGGAGCAACTGAAGTCAGAGCCCCGGCTACGATACATCCAGTGTTCGGATGATTTTGTTGGCCCGTTTTCTTCAATCGAAATAATGCATTTCGTTCAAGATATCCTCAGCCCAACTGTGACCATCAGGTACCGAGAAAATATTGGCCGACCTACTGAATTGCTCGCTTTCAAAGCAATGGAATGCTTGCTTAACGGTGAACGAATTGACTTCGCCGGCTATGTCGATAAGGAGGTTAATGAAGTAAGTAAAGTAGTAGGAAAGGAAAACCACTACCGCATACGCTATGAGGGAACCCATTGGGTTGAAACAGGAAGGGAGATCATTTACGACGCAAAGGAATTTGTAATCAATGGGCATGAGGTGCAGTCCATCTACATACCGTTTTGCTGTTTTTTTACTTCGCGGAAACCGAAGTTGGTTTCAAAGTTTGAACTCGAAGGCAAAGGCATTTCCTACACGTTTGAGCCGGTTGAGTCCGGCGACCCGAAGAAGCCATGGGAGATATCGGTAGTCGCGACTTACAAGGCGGGTGACCCTACCAATGTCCCACCCACCCCGTAATCTGGCGGGGTGAGTATCCCATCCACTCCTTATTTTCAGCGGCGTGAAGATTGGCACACGCCGCGCACGCCCAAGGAAAGCCAGTTCCGGCAGTTCCTCGTGCAGTGTTTCAACTGCAAATCGTTCAACGTGCTGGTGAAGCCGGATTTCAACGAGGAAGCCCAGGAATTGAAACTGGTCCTGTTCTGCCCCAGCTGCCAGACCCGCGAGTTCGTGCCGGTGCGTTAAGCGTGACTGAACCGTCCAGCGGGGTTCTTTGTGGAGAGCAGCCAGGAAATGCCTCGAAACTTCGATTTTTGACTGAAATAGCCAATTTCCAGACTCATGAAATGGTTTTCTTTACTCAGGAAATCATTCCCTGAGCACAGTTTGTTT
>Ga0315910_10000275_pt1 | contig 55886 bp, 43 predicted proteins | sample EdamamesoilMG_FD_204470 | JGI IMG/M metagenome (GOLD analysis project Ga0315910, IMG submission 204470) | Garden soil microbial communities collected in Santa Monica, California, United States - Edamame soil | ecosystem: Environmental > Terrestrial > Soil > Garden | place: USA: California... | reverse complement strand
CGATGCGGACCCAGAAGCGGTGGCGCGCGCCGGCGTTCTCGCCGCTGCCCGGGCGCCAGGGCAGCTCGTGGATCGTCTGCACGCGCCGGCCCGGGCCGAGCCAGGCGAAGGCCGAGACCGGCGAGTGCAGGCCGTCGAGCGCCAGGCGTCGCGCGGCGCGCGGCAGTTCGATCTGGCGCCAGGCGAGCAGGTGTGCGCCGGGCTCGGGGGCAAGGCGCACGAGCTCGAGGCGCCCGCGGCGTTCGAGGGCGTCGACCAGGCCGCGCGTGACGCGCTCGATGCCCGGCGAGTGGGGGCGCGTCAGGGCCGAGACGTCGAAGCCGATCCGCATGGGGCGAAGGTATGGTGTAGCGCGTGGAGAGGCAGGGACGAAGGCCGCATGTCGGGCTGTTGATCGATCGCGCGCACGAGGGGCGCGGCGGGGCGGAGCGGGCGCTGTTCCAGCTGGCGCGCTGGCTGGTCGGGCGCGGCTGGCAGGTCAGCGGCTTCGCGCGCGAGGTGACGAGCGTCAGGGACGCCGGGACGTGGCAGCGTCTTCCCGGGCCGCCGTTGTTCCCGCTGGCGTGGACGCGCGGGGCGCGCGAGCGGCGCCTGGGACGCGAGCTGCTCGCCGCGGCGCGCGCGGCGGGCTGTGACGTGACGCTCGGCGTGCGCCATCTGGCCGAGGTCGACGTGCTCTGGCCGCACGGGGGGGCGCACGCGGTGTCGCTGGCCGCGCTGCGCTCGGCGCAGGCGGGGCGCGAGGTCGAGTGCGGCGCACCGCCGGCGTGGAGCCGCCACCGCGCGTTCCTGGAGCTCGAGCGCGCGGCGCTCGAGGGCGGTGCGCGGCGCGTGGTGTGCGTCTCGGAGCTCGTGCGCCGCGAGTTCGAGCAGCTCTATCCGGGGGCGCGCGAGCGGCTGGTCGTGTGCGCGAACGGTGTCGACCTCGCGGCGTTCCAGCCGCGCGAGCGCGCGCGGGCCGGGGCGGAGCTGCGGCGCTCCTTGGAGCTCGATCCGAGCCTGCCGGTGCTCGCCTGCGCGGCGCGCAATCCGTTGCTCAAGGGTGTGCCGGTGTTGTTCGAGGCCCTCGCGCAACTCGGCGCGCGGCCCTGGCAGCTCGTGCTGGCCGGGCCGGCGGACGTCGAGACCTGGCAGGCTCGCGCGCGCGCGGCCGGGCTCCCGGCGGCGCGCGTGCGCGTGGTCGCCGAGGTCGAGCCCGTCGCGCTCGCGGCGGCGGCGGACCTGGCGCTGCTGCCGACCTGGCGCGACACCTGCGGGCTGTCCGTGCTCGAGGCGCTGGCGTGCGGCACGCCGGTGGTCACGACCGAGCGCGCGGGAGCGGCTGAGCTCGTGCGCGATCCGGAGTGCGGCAGCGTGCTGGCGCGGCCAGGTGACGCGGAGCTGTTGGCGCGCACGCTGGAGCGCGAGCTCGAGCGCGTCGCACGCGGGGTCGACCGCGAGCGCGTGCGCTCTGCGGTCGCGGCGCGGGGCCTCGAGCCCTGGCTCGCGGGGCTGGAGCGCGTGCTGCTCGAGGTCGCGGACGAGCGCGGCGCGGGACGCGGGGTCTGATGGCGCTCGGGACGCGGCTCCTGTTGTTCGCCCTGGCGGTGTGGCTCGGTGCGCTGTGCATCGCGCTGCTCGACGTGCCCTTCCTGTCGGAGGATTTCACGCACCTCGCCGCAGCCGAGCGCCACGGGAGCTGGCTGTCGGCCTTCGATCTGACGCGCGAGCCCCTGCGGCCGGGACAGCATCTGCTGTTCGCCTTCGGCGCCGCGCTCGACGATCCGGCGCCGGGGTTGTTGCGCAGCGTGTCCTTGGCCCTGCACCTCGCGTGCTGCGTGCTCGTGTTCCTGGTCGCGCGCCAGGTCGGCCTCGGGAGCGGGGCCGCGGCCGGCGCGGCGCTGCTCTTCGCGCTCTTCCCGAACATCAAGGGCATCGCCTGGAGTGCCGCGATCTCGACGCCCGGGCGCAGCGCGTTCGTGCTCGCGGGCTTCCTGGCCTTCCTGCGCTGGCGGGCGAGCGCTTCGCGGGTCGCGGGGGTGGCGAGCGTCGCCGCCTTGCTCCTGGCGCTCTGCTTCCACGAGAGCGGCTTCGTCCTGCCGGCGGTGTGCGCGGCCTGGTGTCTGTGCGCGGGGCAGGGCGGGCTGCGCGCTCGGATCGCGGCGCTGTGGGCCGAGGCGCGCCGTCCGGTCCTCGCGCTGCAGATCGCGTTGGCGGCGAGCTACGTCGTCTACCTCGCCTTCCTGCGGCCCGAGCGTCACCACGGCTTGAAGAGCCTCTCGTCGTTGCCGGCCAACCTGGTCAAGGCCGCGAGCTCGACCTGGCCGGAGCTGGCGCGCGTGCCGCTGGTCGAGGGCTTGCGCGGCGCGGACGGCACGCTCGCGGCGGTCGTCGCCGGCCTGGTGCTGGCGGGCTTCTGCTTGTGGGCCGCGCGGGTCGTGTGGAGCGACAGCGCGCTGGCGCGCTTCGCCGTGCTGGCGGTCGCGCTCGATCTCGCGCTGCCGGCGCTCGGCGCGGGCTTCAACCAGCGCTACGCGTACCTGAGCTCGGCCTGGATCGCGCTGGCCCTCGCGGGCTGGGCGGCGGCCAGCGCGCGCGGGCGCGTCGTGGCCTGCGTGCTCGGCGGCGCGTGGGCCTTCGACAGCCTGGTCGACCTCGGCGAGTACCGCGCCGCGGGCACGCACGCGCGGCGCTTCGTCGAGCAGGCCTGCGCCGAGCGTGCGCGGCTCGATCCGGCGCGCACGCTGCTCCTGGTCGATCCGGTCGACGTCTGGGGCCGCGAGCGCGACATCCCGGTCTTCAACTGGGGCCTGCCCGAGGCGCTGGAGCGCGCCGGCTGCGCGGGCGCCTGGCGCTTCGGCCGCCGCGGGCCGTACCGGACCGGGACGCACGTCGAGCTCGTCGAGCAGGCCGAGCTCGCGCGCGAAGCGGAGCGCGGCGTGCGCATCCTCGTGCGCGATCCGGCGACCGACGAGCTGCGGCCCTGGCCCTGAGCGGTGCGCATCGGGTATCCGTATGGGCATGCGCACGCACCTCGCCCTCGTCCCGCTCCTGTTCCTCGCGCCGGCCTGCTTCATCTCGCGCGACACGTTCAACGAAGCGCTGGTGGAGCAGAAGATCGCCGCGCTCGTGCCGGGGACGTCGAAGGCGAGCGACGTGACCGCCGCGCTGGGGGCGCCGGCCGAGGTGGTGCAGCTCGGCCTGTCCAAGGCCTACCGCTACGACTACACGGTCACCAAGCGCTCGGGCTTCTCGGTGATCATCGTCACGTTCATCAACACGGACGTGCGCCAGGACCGCTGCTGGTTGTTCTTCGACGGGGACGACGTGCTGACGCACCTGGGCACGACGCTCGACGCCGCCGACGCCGTGTACGCCATGCCCTGGGACGACAGCGAGTGAAGTCGCTGGCGCTGATCGCGCTGGCGGCGCTGTGCGGGGGGTGCGTCACCTTCCGCTTCGAGCGCACGCTGTTCGGCCCGGGGCCCAAGCCGGCGGAGCTGGAGGCCCTGCGCGTCGGCGAGAGCGGGTTCGAGGACGCGCTGCGCGCGCTCGGCGCGCCGCTCTTGGTCTGGGAGCTGGCCGAGGACGGCAAGGCGCTCGCCTGGGGCTGGCAGCGCGACGTGTCCCGCGGCGTGACGCTGAGCGTGCCGCTGGACCACTACGGCTCGGTCTCGGCCAGCTACGACGATCAGGCGCGTCGGCTGCACGGCGTCGTGCTGTTGTTCGATGCCGGCGGGCGGCTGGTCGACCGGCGCGAGGGTTTCCTCGGTGCGCTGCGCGAGCAGCTCGAGCGCAAGCGGCCGGCGCTGATCGAGGACGAGCCGAAGTGAGCGCGAGGTCCAGATGACGCGCGCGACCGCGACGCGCACGACGGCCACGACCTGCCCGCTCGACTGCCCCGACGCGTGCGGCGTGCTGGTCGAGAGCGATGCCGAGGGGCGGCTCGTGCGGCTGCGCGGCAACTCCGAGCACAGCTGGTCGCAGGGAGTCCTGTGCGGCAAGACGCAGCTCTACGGCGAGCTGCTCGACGCGCCCGAGCGACTGCGCACGCCGCTGGTGCGGCGCGGGGGGAAGAAGCGCGCGGAGCTCGTGCCCGCCAGCTGGGACGAGGCGCTCGCGCTGTGCGCGCAGCGCCTGGGCGCCGTGCCGGGCCCGGAGATCCTGGCGCTGTGGTACGGCGGCTCGATGGGCCTGGTGCAGCGCAAGTTCCCGCTGCGCATGTTCCACGCGCTCGGGGCGACGCTGCACGACGGCGGGATCTGCGATGCGACGGCCCAGGCCGGGTACGAGGCGGTCTTCGGCGCGCACGCGGGGCCCGACCTCGAGCGCGTGATCGACGCCGACTGCCTCTTGTTGTGGGGCTGCGACATGGCGCGCACGCACCAGCACCTGCAGCCCAAGGTGCGCCAGCTGCTCGCGCGCGGCGTGCCGGTGGTCGCGATCGACGTGTGGCGCACCGAGACGATCCGGGCCCTCGAGCGCTGGGGCGGGCGCGGGCTGGTGATCCGGCCGGGCACGGACGCCGCCCTGGCGCTGTGCCTGGCGCGCATCGCCTTCGAGCTCGGCCAGGTCGACCACGCGCGCTTGCGCGACGAGTGCGTCGGCGCCGTCGAGTTCGAGACGCATGTGCGCGCGCGCTGCGACCTGGAGACCACCGCCAAGATCACCGGCGCCCCCGCGGCGGCGATCGCGCAGCTCGGCTCCGACCTGCTGCGCGCGCGGGCCCCGTTCTTCAAGTTCGGCGTCGGCTTCGCGCGCCGGCGCAACGGCGGGATGAGCATGCGCGCGGCCGCCTCGCTGGCCGTGGTCGTCGGCGCCGCCGAGCGCGCGCACTTCGAGAGCGCGCCGCACTTCGGCCTCGACGAGGACTGGATCGTGCGCCCCGACCTGCGCCCGGCGCAGTTCCCCGACCGTCCGGTCGTGCAGGTCGGCCTGGGCCGCGAGCTGAGCGCCGGCCGTTTCCAGGCCTGCGTCGTCTGGTGCCACAACCCCGCCGTCACGCTGCCCGACAGCGCGCGCGTGCGCGCCGGTCTCTCGCGCGAGGACCTGTTCCTCGTCGTGCACGAACACTTCCTGACCGAGACCGCCGAGCTGGCCGACGTCGTCCTGCCCGCGACGATGTTCCCCGAGCACGAGGACGTCTACCGCAGCTACGGCCACCGCGTGGTGCAGCACGCGCGCCCCGCGCTGCGCGCCCCGGACGGCCCGCGCAGCAACGTCGCGACCTTCGCCGAGCTCGCGCGCCGCCTCGGCCTGCCGCGCGAGACCTGGGACACCGACGCTTCCGCGCTGTGCTCCGGGTTCCTCGGCGCCAGCCGCGCGCGCTTCACGCCCGCGGAGTTCGACCAGCTCGCGAGCGGCGCGCCGGTCAAGCTTGCCGAGCGGCCGCGTACGCGCTGGCCCACCCCGAGCGGCAAGCTCGAGCTCGCCAGCGACACGCTCACCTCCCAAGGCCACCCGCGCCTCGCGACCTACGTCCCCGACGACTGGTGCGGCGACACCGGCGAGTTCGTGCTGATCCCGGCGCCCTCGATCCACACGCACAACTCGACCTTCGCCCACAGCGCGCGCCACCTCCACAAGGCCGGGCCGGCGCGCGTGCACCTCAACCCGGCCGACGCCGCGCGCCTCGGCGTCACGGCTGGCGAGCGCGTGGTGCTCTCGAACCCGCGCGCCAGCCTGACGCTGCCGGTCGAACTCTGTCCCGACACCCCGCCGGGCGCCGCCCGCGTCGACGGCCTGCCTCCGCGCCGCGACATCCCGGAGGGCGTGGGCGTCAACGCGCTGGTCAGCGGTTCGACCAGCGACCTCGGCCAAGGCAACGTGCTCTACAGCACCCGCATCGACGTGCGCCGCGCATGAGTACGGTGCCAGGACACTTCTTAACCTGATCGCAGGACGCGCGCGCAGCACGCGTCCTGCGATCAGGTTAAGAAGTGTCCTGGCACCGTACTCATGCGCGCCTAGTCACGCAGGTAGTGGCACGTGTACCCGCCCGGGTGCTTCTGCAGGTAGTCCTGGTGGTAGCCCTCGGCCGGCGTGAACACTCCCGCCGCGACGACCTCCGTCACGATCGGCTTCTTCCAGCGGCCCGACTTCGCGGCGCGCTCGATCGCCGCCTGCGCGGCCAGCTTCTGCGACTCGTCTCCATAGAAGATGGCCGAGCGGTACTGCGTGCCGATGTCGTTCCCCTGGCGGTTCTTCGTGGTCGGGTCGTGCATCTTGAAGAACGTGTCGAGCAACGCCCCGTACTCCAGCCGCTGCGGGTCGAACACGATGCGGATCGCCTCGGCGTGACCGGTGTTGCCCTTCTTGACGTCCTCGTACGTCGGCTTCTCCGTGGTGCCGCCCGCGTAGCCGACCTCGGTCTCGAGCACGCCCGGCAGCTGGCGCAGGATCTCCTCCATGCCCCAGAAGCACCCGCCGGCGAGCACGGCCGTCTGCTTCGTCGCGGTCTTCGGCGCGTCCACCTTCGCCGCCTCGCCCTTGGCGCTCGCGACGCCGAAGCGCGCCGCGTACTCGCCGTAGCCCTCGCGTTCGAGGTCCTTCGCCGGCACGAACCTCAGCGCCGCCGAGTTGATGCACCAGCGCTCGCCCGTCGGGTCCGGACCGTCGTCGAACACGTGCCCGAGGTGCGAGTCCGCCGCCTTCGAGCGGCACTCGACGCGCACCATCCCGTGCCCCTCGTCGCGCTTGCGCACGACCAGGTCTTCCGACACCGGCTTGGTGAAGCTCGGCCAGCCCGTGCCCGAGTCGAACTTGTCCTGCGAGCTGAACAGCGGCTTGCCGTCGACCACGTCGACGTACAGCCCCGGCTCCTTGTTGTCCCAGTACTCGTTGCGGAAGGCCCGCTCCGTCCCGTTCTCCTGCGTGACCTCCCACTGCAGCGACGTCAGACGCTTCTTCAGTTCCATACGCGATTCTCCCGGTTGCTTCGAGGTGCCCATTTCGGCCGAACCCACCTGCGCCGCCGGCTCCTGCACCGCCTCGGTCGTCGAGCGTTCGAGGCAAGCCGTGCACGAGATCAGCAGCACGAGGCCGAGCATTCCCTGCACCTTGTTCATGATCATGGTCGTCTTCATGGTGTGACGGGCCCTAGCCCGGGCCCCAGCTTGGTCCGCCGCCGCGCGCCCCTCAAGGCTACGCCCGGCCCGGTTTCTCGTCAGCGCGGCAACACCCGCACCCGCACCCCGGAGGCCTGCGCCCCGCCGTGCAGCACGCGTTGCGTGGCCTTGACGAAGTCCGACTCCTTGGCCTGGAAGATGTTGGGCACGAAGGTCTGCGGGTTGCGGTCGACCAGCGGGAACCAGCTCGACTGCACCTGGATCATCACCCGGTGCCCCTTCTCGAAGGTGTAGAGCACGTCCTGCAGCGGCACGCGCACCTGCGTCGGCTGCCCGGGCACGAAGGCCTCGGGCTTCGAGTAGCTGTTCCGGTAACGCCCGCGCAAGACCTCGCTGCGCACCATCCGCTGGCACTCGCTCCACGACTCGCCGGGCGCGAGGTCCGACGGCGACACCGCATCCTTCGGCAGCACGTCGATCAGCTTGACGATCCAGTCCCCGTCGGTGCCCGTGGTCGTGACCCACAGCTCGGCCTCCAACGGCCCGGCGAGCGTCAGGTCCTCCGTCAGCACCTCGCTCTGGAACGCCAGCACGTCCGGCCGCCGCGCCGCGAAGCGCTGGTCGTCGGTCATGTACTCGCGCGTCATCCCGATCGCGACCGCCTGCGTGTACGGCACCGGCTCGGCCGGGTCGCTGACGTACTCGTGCGCGCCCGCCGCCGGCGCCGCCTCGAAGGACAGGCGCTCGCCCGCCTGGAACCACAGCACGCGCTCGACCACCTCGCGCGGCGGCCAGTGCGCGAAGTTGCGCCAGCGGTTCGTGCCGCCCTCGAACATCACCGCCTCGGGCTGGACGGGCGCCTCCACCCCGAGCAGATGCCGCTGGAAGAAGGGCAGCTCGAGCTTCTCGCGATAGTAGACGCTGGTCTGCGCGTCGAAGCGCGCGCTGCCCAGCTTCTCCCCGTCGCCGCGCGCCCAGCCGCCGTGCGCCCAGGGCCCCATCACGAGGACGTTGTACACCTCGGGGTTCTGGCGCTCGACCGCGCGGTACACGTTGAGCGCGCCGTAGAGATCCTCCGCGTCGTACCAACCTCCGACCGTCATCACCGCCGGCGCGACGCGCTTCAGGTCGGGCAGCAGGTTGCGCGCCTGCCAGAACTCGTCGTAGACCGGGTGCGCCGAGAGCTCGTTCCAGAAGGCGATCTCGCCCTTGAAATGCCGGGCGTTGACGTTCGACAGCGGCCCGAGCTCCAGGAAGAACGAGTACCCGTCGCGCGTGCCGTGCTCGAAGCGCCCGCTGCGGCGCGTCGTCGGCTCGGGCCGCGCGCGCCCGAAGCCCGAGAGGAAATTGAAGGCGTGCGGCAGGAACAACGCCCCGTGGTGGAAGAAGTCGTCGAAGTACCAGTCGCCGATCGGCGCCTGGGGCGAGACCGCCGCCAGCGCCGGGTGCGCGTCGACCATGCCGGCCGCGGCGTAGAAGCCCGGGTAGGAGATGCCCCACATGCCGACCTTGCCGTTGTTCCCCGCGACGTTGGCCAGGAGCCACTCGATCGTGTCGTAGGTGTCGGTGCTCTCGTCGACCTGCGCCGTGGTCGCGACGTCGGGCAGGTGCGGCTGGTGCGGCCGGACGTCGACGAACTGGCCCTCGGACATGTAGCAGCCGCGCACGTCCTGGTAGACCACGGTCCAACCCAGCGGCGTGAAGAGCTCGCTCGGCCCGAGCGTGTCCTTGTACTCGTTCGGCCCGTACGGTCCGACGCTGTAGGGCGTGCGCGCCAGGAGGATCGGCGTGTTCCGGGTACGCTCGCGCGGCTCGTAGATCGACGTGAACAGCGCGACGCCGTCGCGCATCGGCACGCGCACCTCGCGCTTGGTGTAGAGCTCGCGCGTGGTCGAGCGCTGGGCGCCGCGGGCTGCTGACGGTGCCGGCGACGGTGCCGGCGACGGCGCCGGGGCGGGAGCGGGTGCCTGGGCCGGCGCCGCAGGTGCGAGCAGGAGCAGGGCGACGAGACTCGGGACGCGAACGCGCATGGGGGGCCTCCGGCGCGCGAGCATAGCGCGCGACCTCGCTCAGCGCGGCGTCGTCGCTGCTCGTGCGCGCTCGCTCCAGCGCGCGACGTGCCCCGCCGCGACCAGCGCCTTGTACAGCTCCTGTCCGATCAGGGCGTGCTGCTTGACCGAGGGGTGCCAGTCGTCCGGCGCGATCACCAGATCCGACTGCGCGTAGTCCTCCCAGCTGAAGGGCCGGCCGGTCGCGGCCGTGACCTCGCGCTCGACCAGCCACTGCAGCCGCAAGCTCGCGATGCCGCGAGCCTCGATCGCGGCCATCAGCTCGGGCGCCAGGTTGTGGTCGGTGGTCGCCAGCGCCAGCAGCTCGATCCCGTTGTCGCGCGTCAGCGCCAGCAGCTGGTCGACCGCGCGGGCGAAGGGCAGCGGGCCGTACAGGTCGTCGTAGCGCCTGGGCACGCCCGGCCCGTGCTGTTCCTCCCACAGGCCGCGGTGCACCAGGCCTTCGACGCTCACGCCGCGCCGCTCGGCCGGCGTGCGCAGGCGGCTGTCGACGAACTCGACCAGGAACGAGCGCGACAGGTCGAACACGTCGTCGGCTTCGCGTACGTAGTTGGGCGGCTCGTAGTCGTTCGAGTCGACGCCCAGGATCACCAGGTCGGGATGGAAGCGCAGGCACTTGGTCTCGAGCGTCGCCGCCTCCATCACCGTGTTGTAGCCCGGGACGCCGGTGTTGACGACGCGCCAGTCGAGCTCGGGGTGGTGCTGCACGAGCTGGCGCCGCAGCTCGTCGAGGTAGGTCTCGCCGTCGCCGACCACCAGGCCGAACATCATCGAGTCGCCCAGGCCGACGATCGTCACCGCGTTCGGCCCGCCCTGGTCGGGGAACTCGGGCGAGCGGAAGCCGCGCGAGTCGGTGCTCAGCGGCCGGCCCTTGAAGCGCACGTTGGCGAGGTTCGGCTTGAGCTCGTAGGTGATGCGGTCGTCGGGCGAGAGCCGGATCACGCCCGCCAGCGGCGCCTCGCCGTTCTTCATCAACTGCACGGGCTGGCTCAGCGCGCGCTCCAGGGTCGCGGCGTTCTCGAAGTGCGCGCGCACGCGGAACACGAGCTCGGCCAGCACGAGTGCGGCGACGCTCGAGAGCGCCAGCACCAGCCAGCGCCGCGCGCGGACGGGCGGGCGGGCCGCGGGCGCGGCGGGGGAGCCTCGAGGAGCGTCGGCGGACATCGGGCGAGCCAGGGTAGCGGTCGCCGCGCGCAGCGACCACGGCTGGCGCGGCGGTAGTTCCTCGCGCGGCCCAACGCATCGGCTAGCATGCCGTACCCGCGAGCCCGCACATGAAGACCCTCCTCCGCACCGCGCGTCCCCTGCTCTTCGGCCTGTTGATCGCCTGCTGCGCCGTGCCGGTGTGGTGCGCGCAGGACCCCGCGCCCGTCGAGAACGAGCAGGAGCCTGCGGCGGAGGCCGCGGTCCAACCGACCTTCGGCGAGCTGCTCAAGGCCGACATCGCGCGCCTCGCCGCGCTGGTGAAGTCGCTCGACAAGGAGCTGGTCGAGGGCCGCTGGGAGGACTTCCTGAAGGCCGTGCGCGCCGCGGTGCCCGAGCGCGACAAGGAGGCGCGCCAGGCCCTGGCCTACGGCGAGACGCTGTGGCCCCTGGACCGCGACGAGGCCTTGGGCGCCTTCGCCCGCGCGCATGCGCTGATGCCCGACGACTGTCACGTGCTCTACGCGCACGGCCGCGTTCTGCACGCCAAGCAGAAGTACGCCGAGGCGCTGGCGGCCTACACCAAGGCGCTCGAAGGCGGCCACCCGGCCGCCAACGTGCTCAACGGCCTGATCGTCGACCTGCAGCTGCGCCTGGGCCAACCGGAGGCCGCCGCCTGGACCTGGAACAAGGCGGGCGGCGTGCAGTTCCTCGGCGACCTCGAGCGCGACCTGCGCGTGATCCACGGCCCGCCGTCGCTCGAGCTGCGGCGCCAGAAGCTCCTGGCCAAGATCGCGGCTGGCGACGACAGCTTGATCGAAGAACTGATCGCGCTCGACTGCCTGTGGCAGGGCAAGAAGCTGCCGCGGCAGTACGAGCGCGTCTACTGCCAGGCCGAGGGCGACCAGGTCAACTCGCACCGCGCCTACCTGAAGCACGACCTGGCGCTGGCCAAGGAGAAGCTCGGCAAGGACGCGCGGCGCTACATCGAGCTCGAGTACCTGGGCGTGTGCCGCATGCGCATCGAGCCCAACGCCGTGCTCGACCAGCGCCTGGAGGCCGACGAGCCGATGTCGGGCAACGGCGACTACCTGCCGCCCTCGAACATCGAGCGCACGGGCCGCAAGCTGGGCTTCGTCGGCTCGCGCAAGTTCAAGCAGTACCCGCACTCCTCGCGCACCGCGCCCTTCGTCTATCGCGTGCTGTTCATGGACGGCGTCACGATCTCGGTCGAGTGGATCGATCTCTTCGGCGAGGAGATCGAGAAGCGCGCCAAGTCCGAGGCCGGCGACGTCTACGCCGCGGCCTTCCTGCTCGACCTCTACGCCGAGGCGATCTTCCGCAAGTTCCCGACCTGGGAGACGCTGCCCGAGAAGCGCGAGCTGCGCGAGCAGGAGTTCTGGACGCGCTACCAGGACGTGCGCATCGCCTGGCGCATCCTCGAGCGCAAGGCGACCGAGCTGGCCGTCGACGACCCGCTGCTGCTCGAGGCGACGCGGCTCTTCCCCGACGACCTGCGCATCGCGCTGGTCGCGGCCGAGGCGGCGCGCCGCGCGCAGAAGCCGCAAGCCGGGCCGCTGGCGGCCCAGGCGCGCGCCGCGCTGGCCGAGGGCGACATCACGGCGGCGGCGCTGTCGCTGACGGCGCTGCAGCGCGCGCTGCCCAAGTAGCGGCCATGGACCTGGCGCTGTCCGACAAGGCGGTCTTCGTCACGGGCGCCTCGGGCGGCATCGGCCGCGCGCTGACCGAGGCCTTCGCCGCCGAGGGGGCGTCGCTGGCGCTGTGCGCCGGCCGCAGCGCGCCGGACTTCGAGGCCTGGGTCGCGGCGCAGGTCTGGGCCGAGCGCGCGCTGGTCGTGCGCGCCGACACCACCTCGCCGCTCGAGCTCGGCGTGGCGATGGAGCGCGCGCGCGAGCGCTTCGGGCGCGTCGATGCCTGCGTCGCCAACGCCGGCCGCTGGACGCCCGAGGCCAAGCTCCTGCACCGCGCCGAGGAGGAGCGCATACGGCGCAACATCGAGGTCAACCTGCTCGGCTCGCTGTGGACCGCGCGCGCCTTCTTCGACGCGCTCTCGCGCGGCACGCCGCGGCCCGACGGGCACGGCGCGGCGCTGGTCTTCGTCGGCTCGACGGCCGGGCGCTTCGGCGAGAAGGGCCACGCCGAGTACTCGGCCGGCAAGGCCGGCCTGCACGGGCTGGTGCGCACGCTCAAGAACGAGATCGTCGAGCTCGACCCCTGGGGCCGCGTCAACATGGTCGAGCCGGGCTGGACCGTGACGCACATGGCGCGACCGGCGCTGGAGGTGCCCGGGACGATCACCAAGGTCGTGCGCAGCATGCCGCTGCGCCAGCTGGCGCGTGCCGAGGACATCGCGCGCGCGATCGTGGTGCTGTGCTCGCCCAGCGCGTCGCGCCACGTCAGCGGGCAGGTGCTGACCATCGCCGGCGGCATGGAAGGGCGCGTGCTCTGGGAACCCGCCGACGTCGACGAGGCGCGCGTGCGCCGCCGGCTCGAGCCGGACTGAGCCCGCGTGAAGCGCATCGTCCTCAGCGGCGCGACGGGCTTCGTCGGCGGCCGGCTCGCCGCGCGGCTGCGCGAGCGCGGCGACGAGGTGCTGGAGATCAGCCGCCGTCCGGGTGCCGCCGTCGACTGGAGCCCCGCGCGCTTGGAGCGCGCGCTCGAGCACAGCGACGCGCTGGTGCACCTCGCCGGCGAGAACCTCTTCGCCCGGCGCTGGACGCCGCGCTTCAAGGCCGAGCTCGTGGAGAGTCGCGTCGCGACCGCCGCGCTGCTGGCCGGCCTCGTCGCGCGCCGGCCGGGCCTGGCTTTCGTCAGCGCCTCCGCCGTCGGCTTCTACGGAGCGAGCACGGCGCGCGGCCTCGACGAAGCGCAGCCGGCGGGCCGCGGCTTCCTGGCCGAGCTCTGCCGCGCCTGGGAAGCGGCGACCGAGCCCGCCGCGACCGCCGGCGCGCGCACCGCGATCGTGCGCATCGGCCTGGTGCTCGGCCGCGACCAGGGCGTGCTCGCGCGCCTCGTGCCGCTCTTCCGCTGCGGCCTCGGCGGCCGCGCGGGCGACGGCGCGCAATGGGTCTCGTGGATCCACATCGACGACCTGACCGCGCTGCTCACCTGGCTCGTCGACCAGAGCGCCGCGCGCGGCGTCTACAACGCGACCGCGCCCGAGCCGGCGACCAACGCCGAGCTGACGCGCACGCTGGCCCGCGTGCTCCACCGGCCGGCGCTCTTCCCGCTACCCGCCTTCGCCGCCCGTCTGCTGCTCGGCGAAGCCGCCGATGCGCTCTTGACCGGCCAGCACGTCGTCCCCGCGCGCGCGCTGCGCGAAGGCTTCGCGTTCCGCTTCAGCTCGCTCGAGCCGGCGCTCCAGGACCTGTGCGGTCGCGCGGAGCGTCGCTGAGCGCCGCGGCGTAGGCCGCGCGCGTCGCGGCGGCGCACGCGGTCCAGGTGAAGCGCGCAGCCTGCGCGCGGCCTGCGCGCCGACGCTCTTCGGCCAGCTCGTGGTCGAGCAGCAGCTCGCGCGTGCAGCGGTGGAGCGCGTCGACGTCGAGCGGCTCGACCCACGCGGCGGCGTCGCCCAGGACCTCGGGCAGCGAGCCCGAGCGGCCGGCGACCACCGGCGCGCCGAGCGCCATCGCTTCCAGCGGCGGCAGGCCGAAGCCCTCGTCGCGGCTGGGGAACAGGAAGGCGGCGCAGCCGGCGTAGAGCGCCGCCAGCTCGCGTTCGCCGACGAACTGGCGCCACTCGACGCGCTCGCGCACCGGCGAGGCGTTCAGCGCGGCGGCGAACTCCTCGGCGCGGTGGCCCGCGGGTCCGGCGACGATCCAGCGTTGCGGCAGGCCGTCGGCGCACAGGCGTTCGAAGGCGCGCAGCACCGTCAGGTGGTTCTTGCGCGCGTCGACGCGCGCGACCGTCAGCACGAAGGGCTCGCGCGGCAGCCGCGCGCGGTCGGGCTCGACGCGCAGCAGGTGGTCGGCGCCCAGCGGCGTGACGCACAGCCGCTCGCGCGCGACGCCGAAATGGCGCTCGACGTCGTCGGCGACGAAATGGCTGGGCACCAGGACGCGCGCGCTGGCCGCGACGCGCGCGCGGATCGCCTGCGACATCGCCGCGGCCGCGGCGGGGGAGAGGAAGCCCTCGTCGCGCAGGTAGATGCAGTCGAAGACCGTGACCACCTCGACCGCGCGCCGCACCGGCGCGGCACTCGGCTGGGTGTGGTGCCAGAGCTCCGCGCCGCCGACCAGGTCGTCGGCGTGCCGGCCGGTGACGCGCGCGAGCTGCGCCAGCCAGCGCGAGGGGAAGCGCAGGCGCCGGAGCCGCGCGTTGGCCGGCAGGCCGAGTTCCTCACGCGCGACCTGCGCCGCCGCGAGCGACCAGCCGAAGAGCAGGAGCTCGTCCGCCGGCGCCACGGCACCCAGCGCGCGCACCAGCTCGCGCGCGTAGCGGCCGATGCCCTCGCGGTTGAGCAACGCCGGCCGGTAGTCGAGGCCGATGCGCACGCTCAGCCCGCTTTCACCGCGCGCTGCAGGCGGCGCAGCGCGATCCAGGCGCCGAGGGTCACGCACAGCTCGGTCGCCAGCGTCGCCAGCGCCGCGCCCTCGATGCCCAGGCGCGGCACGAGCAGCGCGTTGGCGGCGAGGTTCAGCGCCAGCGACACGGCGGCGATCACCAGGATCGCGACGCGCGCACCGGCCGCCGCCAGGGCGGTCATCAGGCACGCGCCGCCGTACACGACCGCCATCGCCAGGAGCAACCAGCGCAGGCTCGGCGCGGCCGAGACGAAGTCGGGGTTGAAGAGCCCGAGCAATTCCTCCGCGAAGGGCCAGGCCAGGGCTGCGGCGCACACGCCCAGCGCGAGCATCGGCCGCGCCAGGCGCCCGACCGCCGTGGTCAGCTCGCCGCGTGCGTGCGCGCGCGAGAGCCAGGGCAGCGCCGCCTGCGTGGCGTAGATCACGACCATGATCCCGTACGACATCACGCGCACGCCGGTGTTGTAGCGGCCGAGCTCCTCGTCGCCGCAGAGCGGCCGCACGAACAGGTTGTCGATGTAGAAGTAGCCCTGCTGGCACAGGCTCGCGACACCCAGCGGCAGCGCGGTGGCGAAGAACGCGCCGGCCGAGAGGCCCTGCCCCGCGCGCGCGACTCGCGCCGGCAGGTGGCGGCGCGCGACGAAGTGCAGCACGAAGTTGGCCGTGGCGCTGCCGGCCGCGATGGCGAGCAGGTAGTGCGCCGGTTCGCGGTCGCCCTGCAGGCGCAGCACGACCACCAGCGACAGCGAGAGCGCCGCGCCGAAGGCTCGCACCGCGACCGGGATGCCCCAGGCGATGCGGTTGCGCAACACCAGCGTCGAGAGCTCCAAGGCGTGCGTCAGCGGGTACAGGCTCGCCAGCAGGATCCAGCCCGCGCCGCGCTCGCCGAGCACGAGGGCTCCGCCGCCGACCAGCACCACGCCGACCAGGCCCATCCGCAGGCGCACGCGCCGCGCCGCCGCCAACACCTCGGGCAAGCGCGCGCCGTCGGCCGCCGTGCGCTCGACCGCCGTCTGGCCGGTGCCGAAGTCGGCCAGCGTGTCGAGCACCTGGAACACGACCAGGTAGAAGGTGAAGCGCCCGAAGTCGCCGCCCTCGAGGTGGCGCGACAAGAGCAGGAAGGTCGCCAGCGTGCAGGCCGAGCCCCACACGCGCCCGAGCGCGAGCCACGCCGTGCCGCGCCACACGCGCCGCGGCACCTGGCGCGAGGATTCCGGCTCGTGGGTGGGGGCCTGCATCGCGCGCGGGAGCGCCGCGGCCCCCGGGGCGCAGAGCCTTGCGCCGCCGCGCCGGCCTGTCCAGGAGCCGCGCGCCCTCATTAAAGGAGAGAATCCCACGCCGGGGCCCTTGGACGAGGTGTGCAGCAGGCTTCCTCCCTCGCCGAGCGCCCTTCCTGCGGAATCGTGCTGAAGGCCGGCGCGCAGCCTCTTGCTACGATGAGCCCCGCATCGAGCGGCGCGCCCTGCCCCCGCACGGACTCCTGACCCTCATGTACGCCAGGAAACGCCTCGACATCGGCTGGTCCGACCTCGCCTCGGGCCTGTGGAATTCCGGGCTCTCGCCCGACCGCGACCAGACGGCCGCCGCCGTCGAGCGCTGGTTCTCGCCCGAAGGCCAGGCCCTGTGCACGCTGTCGATCCGCAGCGGCTTCGACCTGTACCTGGAGCAGCTGGCGCTGCCGCGCGGCAGCGAGGTGCTGGTCTCGGCGCTGACCATCCCCGACATGTGGCGCGTGATCGAGCACCACGGCCTGGTGCCCGTGCCGGTCGACGTCGACACGCGCACGCTGGCGCCGCGCTTCGAGGCGCTGGAGCGCGCGGCGACCTCGCGCACGCGGGCGCTCCTGGTCGCGCACCTCTTCGGCACGCGCTTCGACCTGGCGCCCTACGTCGCGCTGGCGCGCGAGCGCGGCTGGAAGGTGCTCGAGGACTGCGCCCAGGCCTTCACCGGGCCCGAGTACCTGGGCCATCCGCAGGCCGACGTGTGCATGTTCAGCTTCGGGCCGATCAAGACCTCGGCGGCGTTGGCGGGCGGCGTGCTGGTCGTGCGCGACCGCGACGTGCTGCGCGCCATGCGCGCGGTGCACGCGCACTGGCCGGTGCAGAAGACCGGCGCCTACGCCAAGCGCATCCTCAAGTACGCCGGGCTCAAGGCCGTCACCAGCCCGGTGCTCTACCGCGGCTTCGTGAAGTGGTGCGAGCTCAAGGGCACCACGCAGGACCAGGTGATCCAGAGCACCGTGCGCGGTTTCTCGGGCGGCGATTTCTGGTCGAAGATCCGCCACCAGCCGTCGGCCGCGCTGTGCGCGGTGATCCTGCGCCGTCTGGCCGAATACGACGGCCGCCGCGTCGAGCGCCGCACGCGCCTCGCCAGCCAGCTGGCGGCGCGCCTGCGCGGCCGCGTCGACGTGCCGGGCAGCGAATCGCCCTTCCACAGCTACTGGGTGTTCACCGTGCTGGTCGACGATCCCGACCAGGTCGTGCTGCGCCTGCGCGAGCGCGACTTCGACGCCACGCGCATCGCGACCATGTCGGTGCTGGCCGCACCCCCGGGCAGGCCAGAACTCGAGGCGCGCGAGGCGGCGGCGCTGCTGGCGCGCCTGGTCTACCTACCTGTGTATCCGGAGCTGCCCGAACGCTCGCTGGAGGAGATCGGTGACGTGCTGCTGGCCGCCTGCGGGCGCGCGCGCGGCATCGCAGGCCACGATCTCGGCCTGCCCGGCGTGGCCTGAGCCGGCGCTCGCCGCGCAGATCCTTCCGCTGCCGGAAGGAAGTGCAGGAAGTCGCGAGCCGCGCCTCCGCTTACGTTGCGACTTCCTTCAGGTCGGGCTCCATTCCGTGCTGCGCGGACCCCGATAGAGAGCATCCGCACGCTCTCGGGATGCATCGGATCCCACGGCTCGCACAGGCCCTTCCCAGAGCGCGCTCCACTTCAACATGCGCTACCACCTGCATCGATCGCTGCGATCGATGGCGACACGCCGACGCCGCCGGGGCGTCACGTTGGTCGAGATCGTCGTGGTGATCGCCATCATGACCGTCTCGATGGCGATGTTCGCGCAGACGCTGACGGCGTCCTCGCGGCTCGATCCGGTGGCCAACGAGACCATGCTGGCCGCCGAGGGCGCGCGCGTGATGGTCGAGCGCATGCGCGCGCAACCCTTCTCGGAGGTGTTCGCGCGCTACAACACCAACCCGGCCGACGACCCGGGTGGTCCCGGCACGGCGCCCGGCGCGACCTTCGCGATCCCCGGGCTCGCGCCGGCGACCGTCGGCGGCGTGGTCGGGACGATCGAGTTCCCCGCGATCAGCGGCGCGCTGCGCGAGGACACGACCGACGACAAGCTCTCGATGCCGCGCGACCTCAACGCCGACGGGCGCATCGACAGCGCCAACCACGCCGCCGACTACGAGCTCCTGCCGTTCCGCGTCAAGGTGCAGTGGGCCAGCTCGACCGGCCGCAGCAAGTCGCGCAAGTTCGAACTCTACACCATGTTCTCGCCGCTATGAGGCCGCCCGTCCACCACGGCGTCCCGCGCGGACGCGCCGGCTTCTCGCTGCTCGAGGTGCTGGTCGGCATGACGCTGCTCGTGCTGATCCTGGCCAGCCTGTACATGATCCTGGGCGATTCGAGCAAGGCCATCCGCTCCAAGTCGGCGGTGTTCGACACCGAGGTCGAGGCGCGGCGCGTGCTCGACCGCATCGCCATGGCGCTCTTGAGCGCGGAGTACGCCACGCTGGACCTGGCGCCCGAGGCGCCGCTGAGCAGCAACTACCTCAACTACCACACCTCGCTGGGCTTCCGCGACGGCCTGCCGCTGAGCAGCCCGCCGATGCGCATCCTGCACGACTCGGGGACGCGCATCTCGTGGGCCGAGAACCCGGGCAGCGCGGGCGAGCGCCACGCCGTCTGGACCAGCCACGCCGCGCCCTTCATCGCCGGCGAGATCCTCAACGGCATCGACGACAACGGCAACGGCGTGATCGACGAGCGCGGCTTCTCCGTGGTCAAGGAGAGCGGGATGCTCGTGATCCGCCTGACGATCAGCCGCCCCGGGCTGGACGACGCATTCACCGAGAAGACTCTGGAGACCCGCGTCACGTGTCGCAACTGAGCAGGAAAGGCACCGGATGAACGTGAGACTACGCGGAGCGGGTTGGAGGCGCGGCAGCGCGCTGGTGGTGGCCCTGATCGTCGTGATGATGATCGGCGCGCTGAGCATGTCCTACCTGCAGATGAGCATGAACAAGAACCGCGAGCAGCAGATGGCGGCCGACGCCAAGCGCGCGTTCTACATGGCGGAGGCGGGCATCTCCGAGGCCTACGCGGGCTTGCGCCGCGGCAAGAGCGGCAACGTCGGCACCGACATCGTGCCCGCGCGCTTCGGCAACGGGCTGTTCTGGGTCAAGGCCGAGGAACTCGGCAACGGCCACACCTGCCTGACCAGCACCGGCATGTGCGGCGCCGGGCGGGCCTGCATCTCGATCGTGGTCACGAACGACAATCCGACGCCGGCTGCCAACGGCTGCTTCGGCGAGCAGGGCATCGCGATCGGCTTCGCCAGCCTGATCGACAGCTACGACTCGCGCCTGGGCAGCTACGAGTCGCAGGTCGGCGGGCTGCTCGCGCCGCTGCTCGGCCCGGCGCTGCCCAACGCCCTGGACCAGGCCAAGGTCGGCTCGAACGGCGACATCACCGTGCAGGGCACGACCGCGCGCGGCGTCGGCGGCACGATCAAGGGCGACGCGCACCCCGGCCCGACGGGTCTGGTGCTGCGCGGGACGGGCTCGACGATCACCGGTTCGACCACGCCCAGCACCAACCCGGTCAGCATGCCGCCGATCAGCGTGCCCCCGATCACGCAGGGCGCGGCGATCGTGCAGATCAAGCCCTCCGAACTCCCGCTGCCGACCGGACAGGTCGGCTACTCGGCGCTGACCCTGATCGGCACCGGCCCGGTGGTCGTCAGCGGGCCGACGGTGCTGGTGCTCGACTCGCTCGACATGCGCGCCGGCTCGACGCTGCAGGTCGACACCACCAACGGCCCGGTGCACATCTACGTCAAGAACTGGGTCAAGGTCGAGAGCGGCGCGACGATCGCGCGCACCGACAACGCGCCGACCAAGCTGTCGCTCCTGTGCGCGGGCAACGACACCACCGATCGCACCGGCGACGGGCTGGCCGATCCGGCGGTCGACCTGGCCGGCAGCAGCGACTTCCACGGCTTCCTCTACGCGCCGGAGGCGGCCTTCACGCTGCCCAACACCTTCAAGATCTACGGCGCGATCGCCGCGCGCCAGCTGACGGTCGCCGGCGGGGGAGCGGTGCACTTCGACCGCGCCTTCCTCGACGACGCCGGCGAAGGCGGCGCGCAACCGCGCGAGCTGTGCTGGCGGCTGGTGCAGCTGCCGCCCTCGCGCCTGGTCGAGCAGCGCCTCGACCCGATGAAGGCCCTGAGCCTCGACGGCATCAGCCCGCCGCTGGCGCGCGACGCGCACTACGACAAGGGAGCCGTCGTCCCGACCTTGATCACGGAGATCTGGAACCGCGTGACGGTCTCGCCCTGAGGAACCGCCGACCTTGCGCCCCTGCACGACGATCCGACGCGAGCTGGCGAGCGCCCTGCGCTCGTGGTCGACCGTCGCCTGCCTGGCCGCGCTGGCCGGACCGCTGACGGGCACCCCGCCGAGCACCGCGCTCGCGCGGCCTCCGAGCGCGGCGCCGCTGCAAGAGCGCCCGGAGAACGCCGTCGAGCGCATCGTGCGCGAGTGGAGCGCGCAGCGCGAGGCCTCGCAGTCCGACGGGCTGCGGCGCCTGGCGCTGCTGGGGCGCAAGGACGACGTCGACCTGCTGGCGCGCACGGTGCAGGAGCTGACGCTGGTCGAGAGCCGGGTGCGACCGCTGTTGATCGAGGCGCTCTCGGCCCTGCCGCGCGAACGGCTGCGCGCGCTGGCGAGTGCGCGGCTGCGCGTCGGCGCGCCGCAGCTCGAACGGCAGCTCCTGTTGCTCGTGCTGGGTCGCGCCGGTTTCGGCGCCGACCTGGAGCTGTGCCTCGAACTCGGCCGCGGCCCGGGAGCCGGCGACGCGGACCAGGGCGAACTCGCGCTGCAGACGGCGCTGACGAGCATCGCCGCGCGCGACACCGGCCTGTGGGACACCGCGCGGCGCCTGGCGCCCACGGCGACGCCCGAGGTGCAGCGTCTCCTGGTGCGCTGCGCCGGCGTGCTGGCGAGCGCGCCGCCGGCGGGGGAGGCGCACGCGCTGGCCTTCCTCGGTTGGTGCCATGCGCGGCTGGCGAGCGTGCGCCTCGAGTCCTTGTCGGAGATCCAGCGCGCCAGCTCGCTGGCCTGCGAGCACGACGAGGAGCTGCTCGCGATCCTGCGCGAATCGCTGCGCAGCCGCTCCGAGGAAGCGCTGGCCGACGTGGCCTTGACGCTCGGGCGCTTCGAGGACTCCGAAGCCGTGCCGCAGCTGATCGAGCTGCTCGCGCACGCCACCCCGGGCGTGCGCACCAACGCGCACTGGTCGCTGATGCGCATCAGCGGCCTGCAGCTCGTGCCCGATCAGACGCGCTGGCAGCGCTGGCACCAGGAAGAGCTCGCCTGGTGGGAGTCGAGCTGGCCCACGGCCTTCCTGCAGCTCCAGTCGGGACAGAACACCGCGGTGCGCCTGGCGCTGCTCGAGCTCGGCCGGCACCGGTTCCGGCGCGACAGGCTGGCGCGTGCCGTGGCCGTCGGACTCACGGCCGAGGAGCGCACGATCGTGCAGCTGGCCTGCGCGGTGCTCACGCAGCTCGGCTCGCGCGCCGCCGTCGGCGCGCTGGTCGACGCGCTCGAGCACCCCGACGACGAGGCGCGCCAGAGCGCCTGGAAGTGCTTGCGCGGCCTGACAGGCCTCGAGCTGCCGGCCGAGGCCGAGGCCTGGCGCGCGCGCTTCCCGCGCGCGTGAGGCCTGGCGCGCGCGCTTCCACAACGCGTGGGCGGCGCCTCGCGCGCGAGCCCCGCGCGACGAAAAAGCTTCCGATGCGCCGGCTCAAGAGCCGTCGCGGCGCGCGTCGAAGAGGCAGGACTCGGACCCCCGAGCACGATGCGTTCCCTGCGCAAGCAACGTCTGATCCTGCCGTGGCTGCAGCTGCGGATGGTGTGGCGGTTCCTGGGCTTGTCGGCACTGGCACTCTCGCTGCAGTTCCTGCTGCTGGCCGCGTCGCTGGCCAACCTGGCCGCCGACCTGCCGCAGGACGGGCCGCTGATGATGCAGGAGCTGCCCGGGCGACTGATCTGGATCCTGGGCCTGTCCTTCGTGATCTGCTTGCCGCTGATCTTCTGCGTCGGCGTGCTGCTGACCTTCCGCATCGCCGGCCCGCTGTACCGCTTCGAGCAGTACCTGAAGGCGATCCAGCGCGGCGAGCAGCCGGCCGACTGCCGCATCCGCGCCGACGACGAGCTGCAGGAGTTCTGCACGCTGCTCAACGACACCACGCGGCCGCTGCGCGCGCGTGCCGCACAGCCGCAGGCGGCCGCCCAGCCGGAAGCATCAGGCGGCGAGCTCGAACGTGCCGCCTGAGCGCAGGAAGCCAGCATGTCCCTGCGCACACGCATCGTCTGGTACCTGCTGGCGCTGGTGGCGGTGTTCGCGCTCGGGTCGTACTCGCTGCAGCGCCTGACCTTCGTCGAGAGCTTCGCCAAGCTCGAGGTCGAGAGCGCGCGCGACGACGTGCGCCGCGTGGTGGCCACGCTGGAACGCGAGAACCAGCACCTCTCCGCGCGCTGCCTGGACCTCGCGCAGTGGGACGAGATGTACGAGTTCGTGCTCGAGCGCCGTCCGCGCTGGGCCGCGGAGAACCTGCCGCTCTCGTACCTGCGGCGCAACCGGCTGAACCTGCTGCTGGTCTGCGACAAGCTGGGCAAGGTCGTCGCCGGCCACTGCATCGATCCGCGCGGCCAGCCGATGGTGCTGCGCGACTTCCCGGCCGGCGATCTGGGCAGCACGCACCCGCTGATCGCCAGCAGCATGGTGACCTACGAGGACACCGGCATCTGGCTGACCGAACAAGGCGCCCTGGCCGTCAGCGCCAAGCCGATCGTCGACGGCGACGGCAAGGGGCCGGTGCGCGGCACGGTGATCGTCGGACGGCTCCTGACCAGCCCTTTCGACGAGGACCGCGACGAGGGCCTGGACGACCTGCGGCGCCAGACCGGCGTCGACTTCGAGGTCTGGTCGATCGAGGGCGGCCTGCTGGAGACGCAGCGCGTCTCGGTCAACGACGTGCTGACGGCCGACGCCGCGCGCGCTCCGCTGGTGCGCGAGAGCCTCGACAACCCGGCCGAGCAGCTGTGCGGCTACACGGCGCTGCAGGACATCCAGCAGAAGCCGGCGCTGGTGGTGGTGGCCAAGATCGCGCGCGAGATCAGCGCGCACGGCGCGACCACCGTGCGCTTCGCGATCGTCTCGACCTTGCTCGCAGGCGTGCTGATGGTCGCGGTGCTGCTCTACCTGCTGCAGACCATCGTGCTCGGCCCGATCGGCCAGCTGACGGCGCACGCGGTCGAGATCGGCCGCAGCGAGGACACGACGCGCAAGCTGGAGCTCGACCGGGAGGACGAGATCGGCATCCTCTCGCACGAGTTCGACGAGATGATGGTCAAGCTGGCCGAATCGCGCGCGGCCGTGGTCAAGGCCGCCCGTCACGCCGGCATGTCGGAGATCGCCACCGGCGTCCTGCACAACGTCGGCAACGTGCTCAACAGCGTCAACGTCTCGGCCAACCTGGTGGTCGACAAGACCAAGAAGAGCAGCGCCGGCGACCTGCGCATGGCGGTCGACGCCGTGCGCGAGGGCGGCCAGGGCCTGCTGGGCTTCCTGCAGCGCGATCCGCGCGGCGAGCACCTGTTCCCGCTGATCGAGGCGCTCTCGGCCCAGCTGTGCGCCGAGCACGACGCCGTGCAAGGCGAGCTCAAGCGACTGACCGACGGCATCGAGCACATCAAGGTGCTGGTGCACTCGCAGCAGGACTTCGCCGGCCACAGCGGCGTGCTCGAGGCGACGCTGCTCTCCGAGCAGGTCGATGCGGCGATCGCCATGACCGAGCTCACCCCCGGCAGCGCGTCGATCGACATCGTGCGCGAGTACCAGAAGCTCCCCTCCGTGCGCGTCGACCGCCACAAGCTGATGCAGGTGCTGGTCAACCTGATCCAGAACGCGCGCCAGGCCATGCCGCGCGGCGAGGTGTCGCGCCAGGTCCTGACCGTGCGCGTGCAGGCCGATGGCGACGAGCACGTGCGCATCGAGGTCGAGGACACCGGTGTCGGCATCCCGCCCGAGAACCTGGCCCTGATCTTCAACCACGGCTTCACCACCAAGCCCGGCGGGCACGGCTTCGGCCTGCACTCCTCCGCCAACGCCGCGACCGAGATGGAGGCCACGCTCCACGCCCACAGCGAGGGCCCCGGACGCGGCGCGCGCTTCGTCCTGCGCCTCCCGACCCGCAACGCGGCGGCCCTGGAGGCCGCGGCCTGATGCACACCGCCCGAGCGACGCCGCACCCACGCACCCCACCATGACGACGTCCAGGCAACACCGCATCCTCGTGGTCGACGACAACACGGCGATCCACGCGGACTTCGCCAAGATCCTGTGCCCGGTCGCCGAGGCCAATGCCGGCCTGCAGGACGCCAAGGCCGCCTTCTTCGGCAAGCCCCAGGCCCAGCCGCAAGAGGCGCCCTACCGCATCGACGCCGCCTCGCAGGGACAGGAGGCCTTCGCCCTGGTCCAGCGCGCGCAGGTCGAGAAGCAGCCCTACGCCCTGGCCTTCGTCGACGTGCGCATGCCGCCCGGCTGGGACGGCGTCGAGACCATCTCGCGCCTGTGGGAGGTCGATCCCGAGCTGCAGTGCGTGATCTGCACGGCCTACGCCGACTACTCGTGGGACGAGATGGTCCGCAAGCTCGGCCGCACCGACAAGCTGCTGATCCTCAAGAAACCCTTCGACCCGATCGAGGTCTGCCAGCTCGCCAGCGCCATGACCGAGAAGTGGTCGGCGACGCGGCGTGCGCGCGAGCGGCTCGACGAGGTCAAGCGCGCCGAGATGGAAGCGCGCGCCTACGCCTCGTCGCTGGTGACGATGAACCGCGCCGTCGACGCCGCGCGCGCGCGCGCCGAAACGGCCCTGCAAGCCAAGGCCGAGACCCTGGTCAACATGAGCCAGGAGATCCGCACGCCACTGCTGGCGATCCTGGGCTACGCCGAACTGCTGCGCACCGCGGACCTCGCCGACGCGCAACGCCTCGAGCACGCCGGCATGATCCACCGCCAGGGCGAGAGCCTGCTGACCGTGCTGTCCGACCTCTTCGACCTGGCCTCGATCGAGAGCGGCACGCTGACCATCTCGAGCTGCCCCGTCGCACCGCTCGAGGTCGTCCGGTCCGTCTTCGCCACGCTCGGCGCGCGCGCCAGCCAGAAGGGCCTCGAACTCACCAGCGCCTGCGCCACGCGCATCCCCTCGACCATCCAGACCGACCCGACGCGCCTGCGCCAGGTGCTCCACAACCTGGTCGACAACGCGATCAAGTTCACCGACACCGGCTCCGTGCGCGTCTCCCTGTCGCTGGTCGACCAGGAAGGCTCGGAGCCCAAGCTGCGCCTGGACGTGATCGATACGGGCACGGGCATCTCCCCCGACCTCCACGGCCGGCTCTTCGAGGCCTTCAACGGAACGAGCGGTGCAGGCCGACTGAACCCGCACGAGAACGGCGGTGCCGGCCTCGGCCTCGTGCTCTCCAAGCGCCTGTGCCGCCTGCTGGGCGGCGACCTGCACGTCGAGAGCACCCCCGGCCAAGGCACGACCTTCAGCGCGAGCGTGCGCACCGGCAACCTCTCAGGCGCCTCGCTGATCGACCACCCGCGCGCACCGCTGCCCTCGTCGCGCCCGGGCGCCGAGGCCGAGGCCGCCGACCTCGCGCACGCGCACATCCTGATGATCGAGGACGTCGCGGCCACCCAGCGACTCTTCCGCCACTTCCTGGAGAGCGCTGGCGCACGCGTCGAAGTCGCCTCCGACGGCCGCGAGGGCGTCGATCGCGCTCTGGCGGCGGATCAGGCGGGCGATCCGTTCGACCTGGTGCTGATGGACATCCAGATGCCCGTGTTGGATGGGTACGGGGCGACGCGTGAGTTGCGCAGCAAGGGGTTCAGGAAGCCGATCGTGGCCGTGACGGCGTGTGCGATGAGTGGGGATCGGGAGCGGTGCTTGGAGGCGGGGTGTGATGGGTATGCGAGCAAGCCGTTGGGGCGCAAGGAGTTGCTGGACACCTGCGACGCCACACTCAAGAAGCTGGCCCCACCGATTGGTCAATCCGGGTCGCGCGGCTGAGGAAAATTAGGCGGCAGCTCGTCACCGCGGCGTTCTCGCAGCGTCTTCGGTCAAGGAAGAGGCTCCGTGCCTCAGGGAGGACCCATGACCTTTCAACCGCAGCGCTGTCCCAATCGTGCTTGTGCTTCGTATCCGCTCGGGTCGCCGTTCCAGTACCGCCGCAACGGCTCCTTCGTCCGCAAGTGTGATGGCCGCACCGTCCCGCGCTTCGTGTGCGTGATGTGCGGTCGGCGCTTCTCCTCGCAGACCTTCAGGGTCGACTACCGACTGCGGCACCCGAACCTCCAACGACTGCTGCTCGGACACTTCGTCTCGAAGGTGACCCTGCGGCAGTCCAGCCGAATCCTGGGCGTCACGCGCAAGACGGTCGAACTGCGTCTGCGGCGCTTCGGCGAGCACTTCCAGCGCCTGCAAGGCGCGCGGCTGGAGGGACGGACGATCGCGGGGGAGTTCCTGCTCGACGAGGCGGAGACCTTCGAGTCGGACCGGAGGCTCAAGCCGGTCACGGTGCCCGTGCTCATCGAGCGTGGCAGCCGCTTCATCGTTCACGTCGAGGCCGCTCCCTTGCCGGCCCGAGGGCAGCTCTCGGAGGCGCGCCAGCGGCGCAAGCTCGAGACGGAGTCCGAAGAGGGCGTGCGGCGCTCCGGATCCCGCAACGCCGTCAAGGCCTGCTGCGAGCGGCTGCGTGCGCACCGGCCGCCAGGTGCGTCAGTCCTCCTCGGCACGGATCGCAAGGAGACCTACCCGCGGATCTTCAAGGAGGTGTTCACCGGGATGAAGGTCTTCCACAGCCGGACGAGCTCGCGAGCCCGCCGAGACCGCGCCAACCCGCTGTTCGCCATCAATCACACGCTGGCCATGTTGCGCGACGGCCTTTCCAGACTTGTCCGACGCACGTGGGCGCACGCGAAGCGGCGCGCGCGGCTCGCGCAGCACCTCTGGATCTACGTCGGCTGGCGGAACTTCATCCGCGGCGTGACGAACCGGCGCCGGCACGAGACGCCGGCCATGGCGATCGGCATCGAGGAGCGGCCTTGGACGCAGACCGGGATCCTGGGGTGGTCGGCCGAGTTCCCCGAGTTGCTCAAAGCCCAGTGAAGGGGGCCAGTATCAGGGGTTTGCAGGGAGGAGGGACTTGTCGATCCCCTTCCCCAACAACCCCCCAAACGCCCCCGCCCCCATGGGCCTCCCAAACAAGTACCCCTGCGCCTCGTCACACTCCAACACATGCAGCAGCTTCAACTGACTGCGCGTCTCCACACCCTCCGCCACCACGTTCAGCTTCAGACTCTTCCCCATCAGGATGATCGACGTCGTGATCGCCGCATCATCCGGGTTGATGGTCAGGTCCTGGATGAAAGCCCGGTCGATCTTCAGCGAGTCGATCGGAAAGCGCTTCAAGTACGCCAGGGACGAGTACCCCGTGCCGAAGTCGTCGATCGAGAGCTGGATCCCGTGCCCCTTCAGGCGCTTCATCGTGTTGAGGCAGGCTTCGACGTTCTGCAGGAGCACGCTCTCGGTCAGTTCGAGCTCCAGGCCGGTCGGCGGCAGTCCCGTCTTGGTCAGGATGCGCGTCAACAGATCGAAGATGCTCGCTTCGTGGAGCTGCAGCGTCGAGAGGTTGACGCCCATGCGGATCGGCGGGAGGCCTTGGGCGCGGAAGGCGGCGTTCTGGCGGCAGGCTTCCTCGAGCACGAACTCGCCCAGGGACAGGATCAGGCCGGTTTCCTCGGCGATCGGGATGAACTGGGCCGGGGAGACGTGGCCGAACTCCGGGCTGGTCCAGCGCATCAGCGCCTCGGCGCCGACGATCTCGCAGGTGTCGATCTGGACCTTGGGCTGGTAGACGACCGAGAGCTCGTTGCGCTGGCGTGCGTCGCGCAGCGCAGCTTCGAGGGCGACCCGCTGGCCGACGGCGGTGTTCATCGTCGGTTGGTAGAAGCAGGGGGCGGTGAGCTGTTCGTGTGCGGCGGTGCGCTGGGCGGCGCGGGCGCGTTCGGTCAGCGTGTCGAGGTCGCGGCCGTCTTCGGGGTGCAGCGCGATGCCGATCGAGACTTGGGCTTGGAGCGGGCCGCGCGGGGTCTGGAACGGCTCGGAGAGCTTCTGGCGCAGGCGCTCCGTGACCTTGAAGGCCAGGTGCGGGCGGTCGATGCCGGTCAGGAGGATGCAGTAGTCCTCGGTGGCGACGCGCGCGAGGCAGTGTTGCGCGTCTTGGACCGTGTTCTGCGCGGCGGAGTCGCGCTGGCGGATGCAGAGGCGCAGGCGGCGCGCGACCTCGAGCTCGATCTCGGGTGAGGGCGCGCCCGCACCGAGTCCGAGGTGCACGCTGACGAAGGCGATGCGGTCGTTGGGCGGCTGCGAGGTGCTCAGGATCGTGGTGGCGGTCGCGCGGAACTCGGCCTGCGTGGGCAGCGGAGGCGAGCTGGCCAGCGCGAGATCGCGCGCTTGGGTGGCGCGCACGCGCAGCTCCTCGAGCTGGCGCGCGGGGACCAGCGCCCAGCCGGCTTCCGTCGCGCACGGACTGTTGCTGGAGGCGAGCGAGCCGCCGGCGCTGGCGCTCAGGCCGTGCGCCGCGAGCTCGCGCTGCCAGCGCGCGATCTCCTGATCGTCGCCGTAGACGACGAGCTCGTGATCGCCGGGCGGCGGTTGGGGAGGAGCGCTCATGGGGCCGATCGGTCATCGACCGCGCGCGCGGGCGAGCTTGACCGCGCCTGATGGGGGAATGCGTGCGGCGCGAGCGAGGCGGAAGGGATTTCCGGACGCGCACGGCGCGAGCGGTCAGGCCCGGGACGTGCTTGGGGCGCGGCCTTGCAGAGGAAGCACCTGGAGCGCGGCTCCGCAGACGACGTTCCGACGACACGGCCGTGGAGACGACGTACCTGGGGCACGGCACGGGATCCGGCGCGCCTGGGGCACGGCGCGGGAGACGACGCGCCCGGGGCGCGGCCGTCGTGACGCGCTGCCGCCAGCGCACGGCTCACGAACCGGCGCGCGCGGCGCGCTCAGGCTCGCGCGAGGCGCGCCTGCACGCGCTCGGCGATCTCGCGCGTGAACGCGCTGCAGCTCAGCGCACCGCCGATGTCGCGCGTGGTGCGCCGCTCGGAGATCGCCGCGAGCAGCTGGGCGCGCAGCAGGCGGCTGGCCTCGAGCTCGCCGACGTGGCGCAGCAGGTTGGCGAGCGAGAGCAGCGCGGCGGTCGGGTTGCACAGGTCCTTGCCGGCGAGGTCCGGCGCGGTGCCGCCAGCGGGGTCGAACATCGCGGTCTCGACCTGGCCCGCGTCGTCGAAGGAGAGCGAGGTGCTGTCGCCCAGGCCGATCGAACCGATCAGGCCGCAGGCGGCGTCGGAGAGGAAGTCGCCGTACTCGTTGGGGCAGACGATCACCGAGTAGCGCTCGGGATGCAGGATCAGGTTGGCGAGCAGCGCGTCGAACAGCTCGCGGTGGTGCGCGATGCCGGGGAAGTCGACCGCCACCTGGTCGACGGCTTCCTCGAACAGGCCGTCGGTGGCGCGCTGGATCGTGTACTTGCTGGCGGAGGTGACGTGCGTGCCGTGCGCGCGCGCGAGCTGGAAGGCGTAGCGCGCGGCCCACTGCGAGGGACGGCGCTCGATCACGCGCAGGCTGACGGCGCTGTCGAGGCCGACGCGACGGCCAGGGTCGTCGTAGGTTCCGCCGGTGGCGACGCGCACGACGTCGATGTCGAGCGGCTTGGTGAAGTTGGTCGGGATGCCGGGGATGGTGCAGACCGGGCGGTGGATGACGGCGAAGTTGCAGCGCTCGCGCAGCACCTGGTTGGGGCTCTCGGCGGTGGTGGCGGTCGGGTACTTGAGCGCCACGCGGTGCAGCTTCATCAGCGCCACGGCCTCGTCGTACAGGGCCTCGCCGCGGCGCGTGCGGTTGGGCTCGGACAGGTCGACCGGCAGGAACTCGAAGCGACAGGGCAGGCTGCCGGCCACGCTGTGCACGGCGCGGCTGAGTTCGGGGCTGATGCCATCTCCGAGCAGTTCGACGACGCGATAGGTCTTCATGTCCTCTTCCGGGCCGGCAGGGCGGGGTGCCATGGATCGGATCCAGGATGGTAGGAATGGGGGCCGAAGAGAAGGCCCCTCCGACGCATGCTCGCCAAGTTCTCGTTGATCGTCGCGCTGTTCCCCGGCTCCGCCGCGTGCGCCACGACCGCGGCGGTCGCGCCCGGCGGGCCCGGCGCCGGGTCACCCGGCGTCGCGGCCGCGGCCCCCGGCGACCAGCCCGCGACGCCCGCCGCTCAGCCCGCGGGGCCGACCGAGCCCGAAGCGCGGCTGCGCATCGAGCTGCTCGACAACGGCGCCTTCGCCGAGCTCAACGACAGCGCGCGCGACCTGGGGAACGTGCTGCGCATCCCGTGGTGGCGGTCGACGCGCGGGATGGAGCAGGTGGTCGAGCTCGACGCGTCGCATTCGCCGCGCATCCTGCCGCGCGACAAGGAGCGCGAGCGCGCGGTCGGGTACTGCGCGCGCACCGGCGAGGGCGAGCACCTCGAGCAGCCGCTCGCCTGCTACGCGCCCTACGCGCGCTCGCTGCGGGTCCAGGGGCAGGTGCGCGGGCACGGCCGCGTGCTGATCCGCGACGGATCGGGTGCGACGGCTCCCTTCGAGTTCGGGCCGACCACCGGCTGGCAGGCCTTCGAGATCACGGGCGAGCAGCTGGCGCAGGCGCTGGGGCGCGAGCCGCAGCCGCGCTTCGTGCTGCGCTGCGAGAGCGCGCGGGCGGGTGCGAGCGCGCTGTGGCGCGGGTTGTCGGCCTCGGCCGAGTTTCCCTGTCCGAGCGAGGCGGCGCTGCGCGAGGAGCTCGGCCAGCTGCTCGAGTGGTCCTTCCGCCAGAACATCGAGCACGGCATCGACGCGGTCGGGCCGCTGCGCACCGGGTACTGGACCCACGATTTCGATGCCGTCACGGGCGCGCGGCTGGAGACCTTGAAGGTCTCGATGTTCATGCCGATCTTCGACCAGCTGCGCACGGCGCTGGCGGCGCGCGAGCAGCCCGCGTGGCGCGCGGCCTACGACCAGTTCCTCGGCCACTTCACCGGCCCGGGCCTGCACCCCGACACCGGCCTGCCGCGCTCCTGGGACTGCGAGCTCGACACGGCGCGCGACGACGTGCCGCAGGAGATCGCGCTCTCCTTCGCGTTCCTGATCGACATCGCGACCAGCGGCGACGCGAAGTGGAGCGGACCGGCGCGCGCGGCGGCGCAGAAGATCGGCCAGACGGTGCTCGAGCGCGGGATCCTGCCCGACGGCAACATCGCGGCCAGCTACCTGCCCGCGACGGGAGCGACCAACCCCAACGTCGGACGGCTGCGGCGGCTCGACGTGCTGGCGCAGCTGGCGCGCCTGGGTGCGCTGACCGGCGACGAGCGCTACCTGACGGCGGTGCGCGAGGCGCTGGCGACCTTCGAGTACACGCACCTGTGGACCGGCAGCTGGCAGCAGATCGACCCGGCCTTCGACGACGAGTTCGGGCACTACGGCGCGCGCGCGGTGACGGCCTGGAAGGCGATGCCGCAGGAGCCCTTGTTCCGCAACCTGGCGCTCTCGGGATGGAAGCACTTCGAACCGCTGTGGAAGGACGCGATCCGGCTGGGCGGGAACTGCGCCGCCGACCAGGTGCGCTGCTGGCTCCTGCTGCTCGACCTGGCGGAGCTCGAGCCGCGCGAGAAGCCCGCGATCACGGCGCTGGTCGCGCAGGCGATCCGCGCGCACCTGAAAGGCGAGCAGGGCACGCGCGGCGCGTGGTCCGACCTGACGATCGTCGACTTCGACGCGCAGCAGACCTTCGCCGCCGCGGTGGGGGACTTCCCCGGCGCGCCGCAGAACCTGCTGCACGGGTTGTCGCTGGTGTACGACGCCAAGAGCGGCCTGCGCACGGACGAGACGCGCGCGTTCTACACCGCCGTGCTGCGCAGCTCGGTCGCGGCCTACAAGCGGCCGTACGGCTTCCTGATCGAGGGCGAGCGCAAGGGCCCGAACACGGCCAAGGGCACGCTGCGGCTGCTGCTCGGGATGACGAAGATGTACGCCAAGCTGTGAGGCGCCTCAGCGCACGCGCACCACGCCGACGTCGTTGCTGAAGCCGTTGGCGACCAGCACCTCCGGCCAGCCGTCCGTGTCGAGGTCGGCCAGCAGGATGTCGAGGCAGCCGGCGTGCACGCCCAGGTCCGCCGTGCGGCGGAACAGGCACGAACTGGCGGACGTGTTGGTCCACATCTCGACGTGGTGGCTGTTCTGCGCGCTGACCAGGATCTCGGCGCGCCCGTCGCGGTCGAGGTCGCCGGCGGCGATGCGGTAGGGGCGGTAGCCGACCGGCAGGCGTTCCTGCACCGTGAACGTGCCGTCGGCCTGGCGCAGGCAGGGCACGACGAAGCACTTCGTGTCGGGGCCCTTCTCGGCGATCAGCACCGCCAGGTCGCGCCGGCCCAATCCGTCGAGGTCCGCCGCGGCGATCGAGAGCGGCGGGAGCACGGTGTCGATCGAAAGGATCTCGCGCAGCGCGTGCACGCCGCCGGCGTCCTGCTCCAGGCGCAGGATCGCGACGCCGGTGCGCTCGCCCGGGCCGTTGAGCGCGACCGCGATCTCGCTGGGCGCGTCGAGCACCGCCAGGCCGCGCGGTCCGGACGGCGCGGCGCACTCGACCGGCGCGGCGAAGGCGAGCTCCTTCGACGGTCCGCTCTCGTTGCGCAGCCACAGCACGCGGTTGCCGTCGGGGTCGCTGGCGAGCACGTCGAGCCGTCCGTCGGCGTCGGCGTCGTGCAACAGGAGATCGCCGCGGCTCTGGCCCAGCACGCGCGGCGGGACCGCGGCGCGCTCGAAGAGCTGGCCCTGCTCGCCGAACAGCACCACCAGCCGGCAGTCGTGCTCGGTCTTCAGCAGGTAGGCCGCCTCGAGCCGTCCGTCGCCGTCGAGGTCGCCGGTGCGCAGCAGGTCGGCGTCGCGCGCCAGCGTCTGGCGCACGGCGCGGCCGAGCTGGCCGCGCTCGTTCTTGGCGATCGACAGGGCCCCGTCGCCGGCGTCGAGCACCAGGAGCTCCGGGAACTTGTCGCCGTCGAGGTCGCCGGTCGCGAGCGAGATCGGCGCGCGCCCCGTGTCGGAGAAGGCCGCGATCTGGAAGCCCTGCGCGCCGTCCGAGAACAGCACGCTGACGCGGCCCGCGTCGGTGTTGGCGATCGCGAGGTCCGCGCGGCCGTCGCCGTCGAAGTCGCCGTAGCAGGCGTCGACCGGTGCCTGGCCGGCGTAGCGCGGCTCGCTGGCGCCCAGGCCCGCGCGACCGGCGCGGTAGAGCGACCAGCGCATGCCGGCCAGCGAGAGCGCGCACAGCTCGTGCTCGCCCCCGTCGACGCTGCGGTGCTCGAGGTCGATCGGGATCGCGGCGGTCGGCGTGCTCTCGGGCGGCGCGCGCAGGCCGGCTTCGACGCCGCCCGGAGCGCCCTTGCCGAAGATCCAGAGCTGTCCATCGCCGCCCGCGACGATCAGCTCGCGGTCGCCGTCGCCGTCGAGGTCGAGCTCGTCGAGGTCGCGCGGCAGGCCGCCGAGCACCGCGCTCGGGCCGCGCGTCAGCGTGAAGGCGCCGCCCGACCCGCGCGCCGCCTTCCACAACACCACGCGGCGCGTGCCCTGGAAGCCGACCACGATGCCGCCGCCGTCCTCGAGCAGCAGCGCGCAGCGCGCCAGCGAGTCGCCGAGCGGGAACTTGCGCGGCGTGTCGCCCGCGCCGTAGACGCACAGCTCGTCGTCGATCGTCACCACCGCCAGCTCCGGTTCGGCGTCGGCGAGCAGGTTGCCGGCGGTCAGCACGCGCGGCCGGCGCGCCTGCGGGATGCGGCGCACGACCGCGGGCTCGGCGCCGCGCAGGAGTGCGGCCGGGTCGATGATCAACAGCTCGGCCGGTTGCGCGCGCGGCGCGACGGCGATCAGCTTCTTGGGGGCGGGGCGGTCGGCGCGCGAGCCGCCGTAGAACACCGGGCCGAGCGGGTAGTCGCCCAGCGGCAGCACGCGCGGCTCGGAGCACGGCGCGAGCGTCGCAGCGAGGCCCGACCAGAGCTGCAGCGAGCCCGGGCCGCGCGTCGTGCCGATCAGCTCGTCGCGCCCGTCCCCGTCGAGGTCGACGGCGACCACGCCGGTCGGTTTGGCCTCGCCGAGGTTGGCGGTCGGGAACTCGAGGCGCGCGAAGAGGCGCGCGGCTCCGGGTCGCGCGGCGTCCGGGGCCTGCACGGTCGGGAGTGCGGTGCAGAGCACGAGAGCGGCGAGCGCGGTGGGCATGGCCGCATTATGGGTGCGGCGCGCGCGCCAGGGCAACCGGATCGAGCGTCTCCGAACAGGGGACGTGCGCTCCCGAACGACGTGGGTCGGGTGACGAGAATGAGCGCGACGCGGGAGGTTCGGACGGCTGCGATCGTCGAGCGCGGCCCGTGTGGCCCGTGTGGGCTGTCTGGCCCGTGTAGGCCGGGCTTTTGCAGGCTATCCTCCCCTCGATGTCCCCGCGCGCGCGCAATTCGATCCTGGCTGGAGTGGCGGTGGCGCTGCTCGGGGGCTTCGGCGCGCTGGCGTGGGTGCTGACCCAGCCCGTGGAAATCGGGCCGGATCCGGCGCTGGCGAACCCCGCGCCCGGCGCGCTGCCGATCAGCGTGCCCGAGGACGACGCCGGCGTGCGGCGCAGCGCGACGCAGCTGGCGGGCGAGGCGGCGAGCACGGCGGCGGAGTTGAAGACGACGGTCGTGTTCCCGCTCAAGATCGAGCTCGAGCTGGTGCGCGCGAACGACACGCTGCAGGTCGAGGGTGTCGCGGCGCGCGGGACGGACGCCACGGCGCGCCTGCGCGGCACGCTGCACGACGCCGGGAACGCGACGGTGCGCGGACGGGTCGAGTTCCTGGCGGGGCCGAACGAGGGGCGCATCCTGCAGTGCGACAACCAGGGGCGCTTCGGGGCCAATGACTTGTACCCCGGGCGCTCGCAGGTCGAGGTCACGGGTCCGGGAATCCCCGGGTCCTTGCGCGAGGTGGTGTTGCGCAAGGGGCGCGAGGAGCTGCTCAACATCGGCTACGGCCGGCCGGCGACGATCGTCGGCGAGGTCGTCGACGACGCGGGCCAGCCGGTCGAGGGCGCGGTGGTGCACGTCGACGGCCAGCGCAGTCAGACGGACGTCGAGGGCTTGTTCAGCTACCAGCGCGTGGCGTCGGGGAACGTGGTGGTGACGGTCGAGAAGCCGGGCTTCGCGAGCGTCTTCCAGCTGTTGAACGTGATGGTCGGGGCCAACTACGAGAAGGGGAAGATCAAGTACCGGCTCGAGCGCGGGGCGCGGTTGACGATCCAGGTCCCGGACCGGATCAACGCCGGGGAGGAGGCCTTCGTGCTGGTGCTGCCGACGACGTTGAGCGCAGCGCGGACCTATCCGTGGGCGCGGCTCAACCCGGTGCGCATCCACCCGGGCGGGACGAAGGTGCTCGAGGATCTGCCGTCGACGCGGGTGACGCTGCGCTTGTTCCATGCCGGCGCGCGGGCGCGGCCGAAGCAGCGCGAGGTCAACCTCGATCCGGCGGACAACGAGACGGTGGTGTTGAACATGGAGCCGGCGCCGGTCGTGACGGCGGTGGTGATGCAGGACGGGAAGCCGGTGAACGGGGCGCAGGTGACGTTGGAGGTGCCGGAGCGCCTGAACGCGACGTTGGAGGCGCTGGGGGAGCACAACTATCTCTTGGTGGAGAGCGAGGTGATCCCGGCGCTGCCGCCGGCGGTGCAGGTCGGGTTCACGAACGGATTGGGGGAGGTGCAGCTGACGGCGAACGAGGAGCTGTCGCGCATCCGGTACCTCGTGGCGCGCTCGAAGGACGGCCTGAGCCAGGGCCAGCTGGTGTTGCGCGGCGGCGAGCAGAACGTGGTGGTCGAGTTGGTGCCACTGGCGGCGGGGGGCGGCGGACGGTCGGTGCTGCGCTTCGAGTGCAGCGAGCGGCATCAGGCTTTGCCGGTGGAGACGTTGGTCAACGCGGCGCCGCGCGGGCGCGTGTTGGTGCCGCACGGACGGGACGTGCGCGTCGAGGGCCTGGTCGCGGGGACGTGGAGGGTGAAGGTGCGCTGGGACACGGAGGTCCTCGTCGACAGCATGGTGATCGAACTCGGCGAGGAACTCAGCCTGCCGCTGAACCTGCCGCGCGGCGCGATCGACGGCCAAGACGAAGACACCCGCAAACGCGCCGGCAAACCGTGAGACGTACGGTGCCTAGACGTACGGTGCCTGGCTCGTTTCCACCCTGCTCGCCGGCAGCGCTCTCTCTCCCCTGCGCCTACAGCGAGCAGGGTGGAAACGTGCCTGGCACCGTACGCGTCCGAGTCCGTCGTCAAACCGCCGCCCGCGCCTCGCGCGCCGCGTTCGCGTAATACGCCGCCACGATCGCCTTCGTGCGCGCCCCGACGCGACCGTCGCCGATCACCGCGTCCTCGATCTTCACGATCGGCACCGGTCCGCGGAAGGAGCTGGTCAGGAGACACTCCTGCACTGATCCGAGCTCCTGCCTGTGCACACGCGCCGCGCGCGGCATCAGACCCAGGCTCGGCGCCAAGCGCAGAATCGTCTTCTGCGTGATGCCCTCGAGCACCCCGTCGCCGGCGTACAGCAACTCGTCGCCGCGCACGAAGAGCAGGTTCGAGCTCGAGCACTCCAGCAGCCGGCCGGCCGGGTCGCAGAGGACGTGTTCGAAGCGCTCAGGCGTCCCCAGCGGGAACGGCTTGCGCGCGCGGACGAAATCCGTGGTCTTGATCAGCGGCCGCGGACGCGTCAAGTGCGGCGCGTAGTCGACGCGCACGCCGCGCTCCATCAGCTCGGGCGGCACCTCGGTGTGCGGCTGGATGCCGAGGAAGATGTCGCTCGTCAGCCCCTGGATCGTCGCGGGTCGGGGCAGGACGTCGAAACGGATGCGCGCCTCGCCGTGCTCGTAGCCGCGCGCGAGCGTGTCGAGCGCGGCGCTCAGGCGGGCGCGGTCGAGCGCGTGGTTCCAGCCCAGGCCGTCGAGCGAGCGTTGGGTGCGGTCGAGGTGTTCCGGGAGCGCCAGAAAGCGGGCGCGGCCGAAGGTGCGCAGGGCGGAGTAGACCGCGTCGGGCAGGATCTCCATCGCGTCGTGCAGACCGGCGGCGGTCGGGGTCAGCTCGAGGGGCGCGAGGCCGCGCGGCGTCAAGGCGTGGAGCTGCAGGGCGCGGGTGGTCTGGGTGCCGGCGGGCTTCATGCGCGCATCATCCCGGGGCGGTCGCGCGCCGTCCAGGCCGTCGGTATCGTGTCGGCCCGCATGAACACGCTGAGCCTGGCCCCATGAGCACGCTGACCCTGGACGGAACCGGCTTGACGCTCGAGGACCTCGCGCGCGTGGCGGCGGGCGAGACGCGGCGCCTGAAGCTCGCGCCGCGGGCGCGCCAGGCGGTGCTGCGCGCGCGCGCGCTGGTCGAGCGGACGACGCACAGCGGTGCGGTCGTGTACGGCATCACGACCGGGTTCGGGAAGCTCAAGAGCGTGGCGATCGCGCCGGCCGACCTCGAGGAGCTGCAAGAGAACCTGATCCTCTCGCACTGCTGCGGCGTCGGTGAGCCGATGCCGATCGAGGAAGTGCGCGTGGCGCAGGTGCTGCGCCTCAACGGGCTGGTGCGCGGTCATTCGGGCCTGTCGCTGCAGCTGGTCGAGCGCCTGATGGACTTCTTCGCGCGCGGCTTCGTGCCGGTCGTGCCGCGCCAGGGTTCGGTCGGCGCCAGCGGGGACCTCGCGCCCCTGGCGCACATGGCGGCGGCGTACATGGGCCACGGCGAGGTGTGGCTCGCGGGTCAGCGCATGAGCGCGCGCGCGGCGCTGAAGAAGCTGCGCCTCGCGCCGGTGCGCCTGGGTGCGCGCGAGGGGCTGGCGCTGATCAACGGCACCGAGATCATCAAGGCCGTCGGGACCTGCGCCTTCCTGCGCGCCGAGAACCTGTCCAAGGCGGCCGATGCCGTGGCCGCGCTCTCGATCGAAGCCCTGCTCGGCAGCTCGATGCCCTTCGACCCGCGCTTCGCCGCGCTGAAGGGCCACGACGGACACCGCCGCACCTCGGCCAACGTGCGCCGTTGCCTGGCGCAGAGCGCTGTGCTCGCCAGCCACGCCGACTGCGATCGCGTGCAGGATCCCTACTCGCTGCGCTGCGTGCCGCAGATCCACGGCGCCTTCAAGACGGCGCTGGAACACGTGCGCGGGGTGCTCGAGCACGAGATCAACTCGGTGACGGACAACCCGATCGTCTTCGCCGACACCGGCGAGGTGATCAGCGCCGGCCAGTTCCACGGCCAGCCGCTGGCGATCCCGCTCGACTACCTGGCGATCGCGCTGGCGACCTTGGCCAACGTCAGCGAGCGGCGCACGGAGCAACTGGTCAACCCCGACCTCTCGCACCTGCCGGCCTTCCTGACGCCCAAGCCGGGCCTGAACTCGGGCCTGATGATCGCGCAAGTCGCGGCGGCGGCGCTGGCGAGCGAGAACAAGTCGCTGGCCCACCCCGCGAGCGTCGACACGATCCCGACCAGCGCCAACCAGGAAGACCACGTGTCGATGGGCGTCACGGCGGCGCGCAAGCTGGCGACGATCTGCACCAACACGGAGCACGTGCTGGCGATCGAATGGCTGTGCGCGTCGCAGGCGCGCGAGTTCCACGCGGAGCTGCGCGCCGGCAAGGGCGCCGAAGCCGCGCACCGCCTTTTGCGCACGCGCGTGAAGCCGCTCGGCCGCGACCGCTACCTCCACACGGACATCGTCGCGGCGCACGCGCTCCTGGCCTCGGGCCAGCTGGTCGCCGCGGTGGAGAAGGCGGCGGGGCGCTTGGAGGCGTAGCGGCGGCTCAGCTCAGTTGCCCCCTGAACCCCGGCCTCGCGAACGCGACCAGGTGGAACAGCGCCCACAGCGGCGTAACCAGGACGCAGCAGACGAAGGGCACGGCGAGGTAGCCGTACTCCATCGGCGTCAGGAACACGATCACGACCAAGTCGCACAGGCCGAGCAGCAGCATGCCGACGGCCCACACGCGCACCCAGGTGATCCCGGCGCGTCGACGGTGCACCATCTTCCACGCGGACCACAAGAGGCAGGCGTTCAGCAGCACGACGAGCAGCGCCTCCGCGACCGCGTAGTAGCGGAGCAGCCATTGCGGTTCGTTGGGATCCGTGAACAGGCCGTCTCCGAGCGGCTCGTCCGCCAGCAGCAGGTACGCGAGGGCTGCGAGGATCACGAACCCGCCCAGCACGAGTCCGGAGAGTCCCCAGAGGATGTCGAGCACGACAGTCACGAGCAGGCCGGTCGAGAGCGGCGTGCGAGCTGCAGGCGGCGGGGTCGGTGCCGCGGCGTTGTCCACGCTGCTCACTTCAGCTCCGGCAGCGGCACCAGCTTGGAGGAGCGCCGGTCGGAGATCGTCACCTGGAACGGCGGCGGTGTCTCGGCCAGCTCGGCGCTGATCAGCTCGGCGTGCTGCAGCTCCTCGAGCAGCGACTTCCAACTCGTGCGCAGCAGGTCCAGCTCAGCTTGCACCTGGCGGCGGTAGTTCGCGGCGGCGGTCCAGGTGTGGAGGATCTCGATCTCGGACTTCAGCGCGCTGTGTCCCGGGCGGTCGCCCGCCAGGCGGCGCAGGAGGCCGAGCGCGGTCGCGGGCTTGTCGAGCTCTTCCGTGCGGCCGCCGAGGCCGAAGGTGCGCTCGGTGCGGACCGTGCGCTCGCAGCCGATCGGGACGGGGCCGTCGGCGAGCAGCGTGGTCTTCGGCGTGCGCTCGTGGCGCTGCAGCGAGTAGATCACCGTCGGCGGGAAGCCCTCGGGCGCCTCGAGGCTGCCGCAACCGATGCCCGTCGAGCGGCCGCCGGAGAAGCCGGCGTTGGGGTCGCGCACGATCACCGTGATCGCGACCTGCGCCAGCGGCACGAAGCGCGGCGCGAACTCGGCCGGCAGCTCGCGCGCGAAGAGGTTGGCGCACAGGTTCCAGACGTGGACGTCGGTGCTGCGCTCGAAGAGCGGCTCGAGGAAGGGGCGTGCCGACCGCGCGTCCTGGCTCGCGAGCACGCAGACGGTGTCGGTCAGGATGCCGAGCTTGGCGAACTCGGCCAGCTCGGCCGGCTCGCAGGGCGCCTCGAGGCGGATCAGCGCGTCGAGCAGCGAGCGCATGACGAAGGTCGTGGTCTTGTCGACGTCCGCGCGCACGACGCGCAGCGCGGCGGCGCGCAGCTCGCCCGCCAGCTCGCGCCGCTCCTGTTCGGCGGCATTCCAGGCGGCCCAGGCGACGCGCGCGGGTTCCTTGGCCGCGAGCTCGACGCGCAAGTCGGCGCGCGGGTCTTGCGGCGCGGCGGACGCGGGCAGCAGGAGCTGAGCGAGGACCGACGCGGCGAGCAGCGGACGGAACATGGCGGGCGACCTCCCGGGGCCGGCCAGGATAGTCGGGCGGCTGCGGCGGGTTGCGGGAAAGCTCGCGGCTCGCCGCAGCCGCGCCTCAGGTCGGCGTCTGTTCGCTCGGGGTGCGCTTGAGGCGCGACAGGAGCGGCTGCAGCACCTGGCGCACTTCCGCCAGGTGCAGGCGGTCGCCGGCGATCAAGAGGCCGCCGACGGTCAGGCCCGCGAGCAGGCTGGTCTGGACGATCGCTCCCGTGAGGCTGCGCGGCTCGGGCAGGGCCAGGCTGAAGACCATGCCGAGCGCCCAGCCGGTGGCGGTGGCGACCGCCAGGCGGGCGATGAACACCTTGAGGTCGTGCAGCTCGCCGCTGCTCCACCCGGGCAGGCGCTTCTTGAGCTGCCAGCCGAGCACGGCGACGTAGGCCAGGATCGCGAAGGTGCTGACCAGCGCCAGGCTGCTCGTGCGTCCGCCGCCGGCGGCGAGCGCGTAGAGCGGGTAGGCGAGCGCGGCGATGCCGGTTCCGAGGAGCGCGGGCATCCACGTGTTGCCGAGGGCGTAGAAGCCGCGCGCGAGGACGTTGTGCACCGACCAGGCGGTCAGGCCGAGCGCCATCCAGTTGAGCGCCATCACGATCGAGCGCAGTTGTTCGGGGGTGAGCGCCTCGCGTCCGTAGATCGCGGTGACCAGCGGCGTCGCGGCGACGAGCAGCACGGCGGTCGCGGCGCAGCAGAGCAGCAGCAGCGGCCGCAGCGTGCGCAGCAAGGTCAGGCGCAGCTCGCCGAGCTCGCCCCGCGCACCGAGGCGCGCCAGCGTCGGGTAGGCCGCGACGCCCGCGGCGAGACCGAAGACGCCCAACGGCACCTTCATCAGGTTCTTGGCGTAGGACAGCGTGCTGACCGCGCCCTCGCCGATCGTCGAGCCCAGGCGGCGCAGGAACCAGTCGTCGACGACGACGATCGAGAAGCCGAGCATGATCGGCAGCGAGCGCGCCAGGTAGGCGCGCAGGTCGGGGTGGCCGAGGTCGAGGCCGAAGCTCCACGACAGGCCGATGCCGCGCGCGGCGATCCAGGTGGTCAGGAACGGCCCGAGCGCCGAGCCGGCGAGCACGCCCCAGGCGAAGCCCTCGGCGCCGTGCGCGCGGCCGCCGATCAGGCCGCCGGCGATGATCGCCACGTTGTAGACGACGGGCGCCAGGGCCGCGGCGCCGTGGCGATCGCGCGCCTGGAGCGAGGCGGCGATCAGGCCGCCGATCACGTGGAAGAGCTGCGCGGGGAGGATGATGCGCGTGATGTCGACCAGGCGCGCGAGCTGCGCTTCGTCGAAGCCCGGGGCGACCAGCGGCACGAGCTGCGGCATCCCGACCCAGGCGAAGATCGTCAGCACGCCGAGCGCGACGGTCAGGAAGCCCGCGATCGCGCTGAAGGAGCTCCAGGCTTCGCGCTCCTGGCCGCGCTCGAGGTGCGCCGCGAAGAGCGGGATGAAGACGATCGAGAGCGCGCCGCCGGCGAGCAGGTAGTTGAGGAAGTCGGGCAGGACGAAGGCCGCCCAGTAGACGTCCGCCTCGGAGCTCGCGCCGAGCATCCGGCCGAGCACGCCCTCGCGCACCAGCCCGACCACGCGCGACAACAGGATGCTGGCGCCCCAGATCAGGCTGGCCTTGGCGATCGAGCTCGACATGCGGGCGCCGAGTGTGCCGTCGTCGCCCCACGCCCGCCAGACCATCGCGCGAGACACCCCGGCACACGCCGCGGTCCGTCGGTACGGTGCCAGGCACTTTTTCACCCTGTCACCACCGCAGGGCGCGCAACGCGCCCCGCGGCGGTGACAGGCTGAAAAAGAGCCAGGCACCGTGACGCGGCGACGGGCACCGTGACGCGCGACGGGCACCGTGACGCGCGACGGGCACCGTGACGCGCGACGGGCACCGTGACGCGCGACGCGGTTCGGTGCCTGGCTCCTTTCTACCCTGCTCGCCGGAATGCTCCGCTTGCTCCTGCGCGAACCGCGAGCAGGGTGGAAAGGTGCCTGGCACCGTACTGCCCATTCGACCCTCGGAGTCGAGTCGCTAGTCTGGGGTCCATGGACTGGCGCGAGCGCATCACCATCGAGCCCGGCAAGCGCAGCGGCAAGCCCTGCATCCGCGGCCTGCGCATCACCGTCTACGACGTGCTCGAGTACCTCGCCGGCGGCATGAGCGAGACCCAGATCCTCGAGGAGTTCCCCGACCTCGAGCCCGAAGACCTGCGCGCCGTCTACGGCTTCGCGGCCGAGCGCGAGCGGCGCTGGACCCAGCTGCCCCGCGGATGAAGCTCCTCCTGCGCCTGCTGATCGACCAGAACCTGCCGCCGCGCATGGCGCGCGCGCTCGCCGACCACTACCCGGGCTCGCTGCACGTGCGCGACATCGGCATGGCGGCGGCGCCCGATCACCTGATCTGGACCTACGCCCTCGAGCACGGCTACACGATCGCGTCGAAGGACTCCGACTTCCGCGACCTGGCCTTCGTGTCGGGCCCGCCGCCCAAGGTGGTCTGGGTGCGGCGCGGGAACTGCTCGACCTGGGAGATCGAGGAGCTGCTCCACACGCAGGGCCAGGGCCTGCGCGAGTTCCTGAGCGATCCGGACAGCGGCTTGCTGGCGCTGGACTGAACGCGACGGCCGCCGCGCGCTATCCTCGGCGGCGCGATGAAGATCCCCGTGACGACTCCGCCCGCTCCCGCGCTCGATCCCGCCTCGATCCCCACCGGCCCGCAGCGCGCGCCGCGAGGTACGCAGCGCTCGTGCAAGACCTGGGCGGCCGAGGCGGCGCTGCGCATGTTGATGAACAACCTCGACCCCGAGGTGGCCGAGGATCCCGCGCAGCTGATCGTCTACGGCGGCAGCGGCAAGGCGGCGCGCGACTGGCCGAGCTTCCAGGCGATCGTCGCGACGCTGCGTCGGCTCGAGGCGGACGAGACGCTGCTCGTGCAGAGCGGCAAGCCGGTCGGCGTGTTCAAGACGCATGCGCTGGCGCCGCGCGTCTTGCTCGCCAACTCGAACCTGGTCGGGCACTGGGCGACCTGGGAGCACTTCCGCAAGCTCGAGGCCGAGAACAAGATCATGTACGGCCAGATGACGGCCGGTTCGTGGATCTACATCGGCACGCAGGGGATCCTGCAGGGCACGTACGAGACCTTCGCGGCGGCGGCGAACAAGCGCTTCGGCGGCACCTTGAAGCGGCGGCTGGTGGTCACGGGCGGGCTGGGCGGCATGGGCGGAGCGCAGCCCCTGGCGGCGACGATGAACGAGGGCACGTGCCTCGTCGCCGAGGTCGAGCGCTGGCGCATCGAGAAGCGGCTCGAGACGCGCTACCTCGACGTGCTGATCGAGGACGTCGACAAAGCGATCGACCAGGCGCTCGAATGGAAGGCGGCGGGCGTCGCGAAGTCGATCGGCGTCTTGTGCAACGCGGTCGACCTGTTGGAGCGGCTGATCGCGCGCAAGGTGACGCCCGACATCCTGACCGACCAGACCAGCGCGCACGATCCGCTCCACGGCTACGTGCCGAACAAGATGAGCCTCGCAGCCGCGCTCGAGCTCAGGAAGCGCGATCCCCAGGCCTACGAGCGCGAGTCCTTCCGCGCGATGATCGACCACTGCAAGGCGATGCTCGAGCTGCAGCGGCGCGGCGCGGACACCTTCGACTACGGCAACAACCTGCGCGGGCACGCGGCGCAGGCGGGGTTCGCCGACGCCTTCGGCTTCGAGGGTTTCGTGCCCAAGTACATCCGCCCGCTGTTCTGCGAGGGCAAGGGGCCCTTCCGCTGGGTCGCGCTGTCGGGCGATCCGCAGGACATCGCGACCACGGATCGCATCCTGCTCGAGCTGTTCCCCAAGGACGTCGCGCTGGCGCGCTGGATCCGGATGGCGCAGGAGCGCGTGAAGTTCCAAGGCCTGCCCGCGCGCATCTGCTGGCTGGGCTACGGCGAGCGGCACAAGGCGGGGCTGGCGTTCAACGCGGCGGTCAGGCGCGGCGAGATCGCGGCACCGATCGTGATCGGCCGCGACCACCTCGACTGCGGCTCGGTCGCCTCGCCCAATCGCGAGACCGAGGCGATGAAGGACGGCACGGACGCGGTGGCGGACTGGCCGTTGTTGAACTGCATGCTCAACGTCGCGTCGGGCGCGGCGTGGGTCAGCTTCCACCACGGCGGCGGCGTCGGCATGGGCTACAGCCTGCACGCGGGCCAGGTGACGGTCGCCGACGGGACGAAGGAGGCGGACTTCGCGCTCGAGCGCGTGCTGACCAACGACCCGGGCACGGGCGTGATGCGCCACGTCGACGCGGGGTACGACGAGGCGTTGAAGTGCGCGCGCGAGCGCGGGGTCGACATCCCGGGCGTGACGCGCTGAGCGCGGCTCACGGTCATTGCCGAACGAGGGCCGACGAACCGAGTCGTCCCATGGTACATGCACTCCAGCACGGGCCTCAGGGGACGGACATGTCCGTAGTGTGTCCGGCCACGACCTTGGCCTTCGATCTCCGTGCGGGTCCCTCGCTCGCGCGTACGCTAACCGAGATCTCTCCTGCTGGAACCGGAACGCTCTCGGCCTCATCCGGTGCGAGTACGAAGGTCGCCAATCGTGCTCCTCCGTTGTCGTACAGCTCAACCGCTTGCGGGACGGGAGTAGTGTTCCGAACTCGAATATGACCGGCGAGTTCGACCTCAATGTCGATCGGCTGTCGCCAGTCGAACCCATCCGCGTCAGTAGACGCCGTTCCGATGCGGCCATCGTTGCACGTTACGATGATTGCGCGTGGCTTGTCCGAAGTCAGTCTGAATGAGACCACACCATCGGATGATTCTTCGAATCGCATGACAATCTCCAGCCCCTGGCCAGAGTCGACCGCGACCCGCGCGAGCGGGCACGGCCTGCCGTCGCGCGAGGTTACCCGAATCGACAGCTGACGCGGCGGCAGAAGCTGCAGCTCGATGCCGTCGGTGCCAGCGGTTGTCTTCGTCGAGCGCGAGGCCTGCACATGGCGGGGGTCGTGAGCCGTGAGCGTGCATTCACCCGCGACTAGTGGGCCGATTCGGAATGCACCATTGAGTCCGACAGCAGCGACCACCAATCCAACAGCGTCCTTCGATGTTGCACTGACGGATCCAGAGGCTAGCGGTGTGCCAGAAGTGTCGGTGACAACGCCAGTGACGTACAGTGCCCGAGGGATTGTGATCGCCACCGGCTCTCGAGCGCCGCTGCTGCGTGCATCGAATCGGATGCCAAGGCTTGGCGGCGGGATTACGTGCAGCTGGTTCCGGTCCTTGCGAGCCGGGCTCTGTCCTGCATAGTAGGCCCCCGCGAGTACATTCTGTAGCTCCACGCGGCCATCACGGTCCGTCGTGCCCTCGCGGGAGAAGAGGTCGCCGCTGGTGAAATACGCGAATGGAGTCGTGCCTTCGGCCCGGCGGATGCCTACGGGCTCGAATGCGAGGGGGGCTCCATCCTCGTGGGTGAGGCGCAGGGTCAAGGGCGCCAGCTTGCGGACAATCAGGGAAACCGATGCTTGTTCGCCCGGGCTGAGCACCGTCCGTCCTGTCACCCTGCCGACCATGCGACGGTCACGGAACGCTTCCACGTGGAGAACGACGCGAGGCGGAACAGCCTCGAATAGGCACTGTCCATCACTGCCCGTGGTGCTCGTCAGTCGGGCCTCCGCGACTCCATCGACGATGAGCGAGCGTCGTTGCGTGATGGGGTCTGTGCGATAGCCCATCGGGCGCCCGGAGCCCAACGAGAGCATGTCCGTCCCCTGGACGAGGTGCATCTCATGGAAGGCTAGCCGGATTTCGACGCCGGACTGAGGTGCGGACTCGTCATCGACTGCCGTGACCGTCAAGGAAGCACATCGGACGAGCCGGATGGTGTGGGGCGCACCCGAACTGTGGTGGCCAGGTTCGAAGTACGCGATGGCATCAGTGAACCCGCTGGCCTGCACTCGGAATCTCGACCGCGCCTCGATCAAGGAGTCAAAGGCCGTAGCAAGCATGCTCGAATCAGAGACCTCCGCAGCGTGGAGGCGAATCACTCCATCCGATCCCGAGAATCGTGCAGCCGAGACTCTGTCGCTCGACTCGAGTACGACGTGTGCTCCTGACACAGGGTGTCCGGGTTCGTCGATGACATGTACGTGGTACACATCGGCGGAGAATCCCCGGGGCACGGGGGACTGCGTCGCATCCTCGGGGGGGGTCCGCTCCGGGGAAGGGGCCAGTTCCTTCGCAAGCCGCGATGAGTCGACGGGTCCCAATCCCGGTTGCACCTCGGCCGGACCGTCTGTGGAATCGAGCGCGGACGCTTCGCGTATGGACGCGGCGCGTTCGCTCGTGGATTCGCAAGCGTGGCGTGACAAGATTGCAAGGCCCAGCGCCACGGCGACTGCAATCACCAACCGAATCCACTTCCGGGGCCGCACGGGGTGAGATGCGCTGGGCTACTGGTCGAGAATTCCAAGACCGCGACAGTGCTGTTCTAGGTGTCGGCTCACGGACAGGGGTTACATACCTGCTTCCAATCACCGGGGTGAACCGTGACCCCGGCCGCCCAGAACCCTCCCGGCAGCAACGCCAGCCAGTCGAGGGTGATGCCGCCATCGGCAGTGACATCAGCACTGCAGCGCGTATCGTCCGTACAAGTCGCAGCGCATTCTTCCGCACCCACGGCGTTGGCCATCGCGTGGGCGATCGCATCGCCGACGGTTGCTCCTACGCCGCCCCCTTGCACGTCCGACTGGATGTGCCCTCCCTCACTCGTGTCGCAGGCTTGATCCGCCTCAACGACGAACGTCGACGCGCCGGCAAGAACTAGGGGCATCATTGCCACCACAGAGCCCATTGACCGACGTGCACGATTCGATCGAACCGATTTGACCATCTCGTCACTCCATAGCGTGGAAGGGGTAGGTCGCGAGGGGGCTCGTGTGCCGTGAGACTTCACGGCGCCGTCCACTCTACAAGGCTTCGGATGGTGTGTGCAGAGCCGTGAGTAACGGTTCCGTCCTCAAGGACCGCGAAGCGGCATCAGGCACTCAGGCCAATCCCGCCTTTCCCACGTGCGACACTTGGCACTTGTGTAGATCCTGACCTTGCCCCGGGAAAGTGGACATCCTCGCGCGTCTCGCGCTATCCGGGGTGTCCACTTTCCCGGGGCAAGGTCACTGGGCCGGTCGTGCGCTGAGTGTCGTGCTCGCGCCGACACGTCCGCGGCGCTCCGGGTTGCGCGTCGATCGCCTCGCTCAGGAGATCGCACGACGCGGCGCGCCGATCGCCTCGCACATGAGGTCTCACAGCGGCTCCGTCGCGGCGGCCGCTGGCTCCTGCTCCTCGACTGCGTGCGGCGCTACTTCGGCTTCCCGCCGCTGAGCGCGAGCAGGAAGTAGACCAGGCTCAGGCACAGGAACACGATGTTCACCGTGGGGGCGAAGGGCGGGGCGTGCTGGGGGAAGATCTGACCGGCCAGGACGGCGACGTTCAGGATCAGGAGCAGGAGCACGAAGGGTTTTTTCATCGGGGATTCCTCAGCGCAGCCGCACTTCGAGGCTGGCGCGTTTGGCCTTCTCGCCTTCGAACCCGACGGTACACGTGCCCGCGCTGCCGCGCACGAGCCAGCGCACGCGCAGTTCGCTGCGGCCGCCGAGGCCTTGTTCGCGCACCAGGCGCGCGGGGTCGCGGTCCTGCAGCGTGATGCGTTCGGGGCGCCAGCGGTCGGTGCGGTAGCCGCCGGCGAGCACCTCGAGGTCCTTGCCGGTGATGGTCAGGAAGTCGGGTGTGCCGACCTTGTTCTTGGCGGCCATCGCCGTGCGCGTCGGGATCGCGTGCAGGTTGCGGAAGATCACGTCGACGGCCTTGATGCCGTCGCCGAGCTCGCTGACCACCGGCTCGACGATCTCGACCTTGGGCAGCGCGCGCGCGTGCAACAGGCAGAACAAGGCGTTGCGATGGAGCATCTCCTCGATCAGGAAGGTCGGCGGCACGCGGCCGACGTCCTTGCGGAAGCCGCCGATCTCGATCGAGCCGTAGAAGGGGTGTTCGTAGGCGTGCCAGTCGACGAAGCCCGCGCCCATCAAGAGCTTGTCGTCGAACCAGTAGCGCTGGCGGCTGCCCTCGAGCTCGCGACCGTCGCGGCCGGGCTCGACCGGCTTGGGCGCCGACTGGAAGTACTGGCCGTCGTTCCAGAGCTCGTTGGTGAACGAAACGATGCCCAACCCCTCGTAGGTCCAGTTCACGAAGCCGCCGTACACCGTGTACAGGTCCTTCCAGATGACCATGTACTTGTAGTACGGCAGCATGCGCTCGCCGTCCTTGCCGAGCTCGTCGTACACGCGCACGTCGTCGCCCGGGTACTCGCCGAAGCCTTCGACGCCCGGGCCGCGCAGGATCATGCCGCCCGAGTTGTGGAAGGACTGCACGCCGCCGATGTTGGGGTGCGCGCGGATGAAGGTCGCGATCGCGCGCGTCTCGGGCCAGAACAGCGGGTAGGGCCCGGCGCCGAACTGCACGTGCTCCGGCGCCCAGGACGAGGGCCAGGCGCGGTTCATGTCGTAGCCGCCCGGGTCGTCCTCGTTGATGCGGCCGTCGCCGTCGTTGTCCGTGCCCTCCTCGCCCAGCGTGATCCAGTCGCCGCGCGCGCCGCGCTCGTTGGGCGGCACCGGGACCAGCACGCGCGGGTCGTCGGGGTCGATGCGGTGCGTGCCCGCGCCAGGAACGCGCTTGCGCATCTGCGTGATCTGGCCGTCGCCGTCGAGGTCGTCGGCCGGGTCCTCGTCGAAGCGGCCGTCGTCGTCGTCGTCGGTGGGGAAGACCCCGGTGCGCGAGCTCGAGGCATTGTGCGCGCGCTGGAACCAGTGCGCGCGCCCGTCGGGGTTCTGCATCGGCAGCACGTAGAAGCAGGCCTCGTCGAGCAGCTTGGTGACCTCGGCCTGGTGGCCGTAGTTCTCGCACAGGTACCAGGCGGCGTAGAGCGCCGCCTCGGCGCCCTGCACCTCGTTGCCGTGCACGTTGCCGTCGATCCACATGGCCGGCTTCTCGTGCGCCGGCCCGGTCTTGGGCGCGTTGATCGTGTAGACGCGCAGCTCGCGCTTCTCGACCGAGTGGCCGATCACCTCGCCGCGCACCAGCTCGGGGAAGGCCGTCGCCAGGCGCTCGAAGTGCGCGTGGATCTCGGCGTAGTCGTAGAAGCGGTTCCAGGCGATCTCGACCTTGGGCGTGTAGCCCACGGCCGAGCCGGGGAATCCGGGCGCGGCGCCGGCGACCGGGGCCTGGGCGGCGGGCGTCTGCAGCAGAGCGAAGAGGATGGGGATCACGGGGACCTCGTGTTCAGCGCTTGACGGTGGGGGTGGCGCGCGGCGTGCCGCACGCGTCGGAGTCGACCGCGATCGAGATCGAGCTGGGCGGCACGCCCGCCACCAGCCAAGTCAGCTCGCGCCGCCCGCCGCTGCCGGCGAGCTCGCGCACCAGCGTCTGCTTGTCGCCCGCCAGCAAGCGTCCTTGCGCGGGCAGCACGAGCTCGACGCGCAGCGGGCGCAGCGCACCCGTGCGCCGGCCGGCGGTCGAGGTCAGCGGCAGGAGCGCGTCGACCTGCAGCACCGCCTCGACCTTCCACACGCCGCCCAGGTCCTTGGCGGTCACGTCGACCAGCGCCACGCGCGGCAGGAGCGCGCCGAGGCCGGTCAGGAACTCGACCTGCTTGCCTTCGAGCTCCGCGCGCTCCGCCGCCGGCGGCTCGATCAGCGCGTAGGGCGCGAAGCCGCCGATCTCGACCGGGCCGAGCTCGGGATGCGCGAAGCTCTTCCACGGCACGAAGCGCGCGCTCTCGCCCTTCGCGTCGACCCAGCGCAGGCGCTTGGCGTCGTCGCTCGGCTCGCGCTCGGCCTTCTTGTCCTTGGACTTCTCCTTGGGCTTCTCTTGGGCGTCCTTGGGAGCTTCGCCTTCGCCGCCCGGGACGGGCGCCGGCGCGCTGTCCGCTTTCTTGGGCGCCTCGGTGTCGAGCGGCAGGCTCCACGGCGCGATGTCGAGGCACCACAGGCCGCGCTGCAGCTCGCACCAGGCCTGGAACGAGCCCGCGGCGTCGTCGCCGCCCTTGGCCTTCGATTGCGTGACCTCGCCGTAGCGCTTGCCGATCTCCGCCAGCAGCGCGCCGTCGGACTCGGGCGTCGCGGTCAGCACGCCGCGGCCGCCCTCGTCCTTGGCGGTCTTGGGCTTCTCGACCAAGTTGTCCTGCGCGCCGTAGCACACGACCAGCGCGATGTCCTTGTGCGTCAGCACGAACTCGCACAGCGCCTGCGCCTCCGGCTCGCTGGTCGCGAAGGGACCGGAGCTCGGCGCGTGCTCCTTCCAGGCGTGGGGGAAGTTGCGCCCGACCTGCACGTCGAGCAGCGGGTCCTCGCCGACCTTCTCGTCCTGGTCCGAGTCGCGGCCCTCGACGAAGAGCTTCCACGTGCCGCGCTCGCCCTTGGCGCGCTCGGCCTTGACCAGCGCGCGCGCGTCGGCGGGATCGGCCATCCACTCGCCCTCCGGATCGGGCTTGCGGATCCAGGTCACGAGGCCATCGCCGTCGACGTCGGCCGGCCCGTCCTCGCCTGCGCGTCCGTCGCGGTCGTCGTCGCCCCAGGGCGCGCCGGCGCGCTGCTCGAGCAGCGGCTTGGCGAAGCGCGCCTCGGCCGCGTCGGGATTGGGGCAGGGCACGATGTACAGCGTGGTCGTGTCGAGCAGCGCCTTGGCGCGCGCGTCGTTCGCGTAGCCCGCGCTCAGCTTGCGTGCCGCCTCGAGCGCCAACCCGCTGGTCCACACCCACGGCCCCTCGACGTTGGCGACCACCAGGATCGCGGGCCGCCCGTTGCCGCGCTCGCCGGCCGCCAGGCGCAGCGCCTCGATGCGCCGACCGCCGCGCGAGGTCCCGACCGGCACGAGCGCGGCGAGCTCCGGGTGCTCGCCCGCGATCTTCGCCAGCGCCAGCGAGACGGCGCGGTGATCGGGCGGGCCGTCGGCCTGGACGGCGGACGCGGCGTGCAGCGACGAGGCGACGAGGGCGGCGATCAGCATGAACTCTCCTCGGCAGGGGGGGCGCACAGCGTAGCGCGCTCGACACGGGGCCCGAAGGCGCACGGGCCCCCTTTTACCGGTCGGCAACCGCGCGCTCAACCGGCGCAGAAGCTCTCGATCTCAGCGGCGCGCGCCTCGCAGTCGCGCTCGCCGAGCTCGATCAGGCGCGCGATGTAGTCGCGCTGGAACAGCACCAGGCTGAGCATGTCGTTCGAGCGCATCTCGCGCGTGCCGAGGCCGCGCGTCATGAAGCGGAAGGCCCGCGGCAGCTTGGGCTCGCACTCGTTGGCCAGCAGGCCCAGGTCGCGCGAGGGCCGCAGCACGCACAAGCGCACCGGTCGCAGCCCGTGGCGGTGCTCGGGCGCCAGCCGGTCGATCAGCTGGTTGGTGCGCTCGAGCGCCAGCGCGTCGGCGTCGAACTGGTCGAGGAAGATCGTGTTGAACAAGACACCCAGCACCTGCGCCGGCGGCGGGTAGCGATCGCTGGCGTTCAGCTCGGCCTCGTTCAGCGTGCGCGCGTAGCGGGTCGAGATGGCCAGGATGCGCTCGGCGCCCAGGTGCACGGCGGGGGAGAAGGGCGCGGTCAGGCGCATGCCGCCGTCGCCGTACCATTGGCCGTCGAGCCGGATGGCGGGGAAGAAGATCGGCAGGGCCGAGGAGGCCATCACGTGCTCCACGCCCAGGCCGGTGGCCACGCTCAGGCGCTGCGCGCGCGTCCAGGTCGAGTTCGTACGGCTCTCGATGAAGGTGGTCGAGCGGCCGGTCGAGTAGCTCGCCGCCGTGATGGCGACCGCTTCGAGCTCGCCGTCCGCCAGGTTGCGCGCGATGCCGGGCAGGCGGCCGCCAGATTCGGGCGGGTCGGCCTGGAACACGCGCGTCAACAGCTCGCGCAGCGGGGCGGTGTCGACCAGCGCGCGCACCTCGGGGCCGCGCAGCCAGCCGCCGGTGACCAGCCGCAGCCCGGCGCGCAGCACGTTGCGCGCCAGCACGCCCGAGTCGACGCGGAAGACCTGGTCGGTGGTCAGGTCGAGCCACACCTGCGCCAGGCCCTCGGCGCGCTCCGGCCAGGGCTCGGTGCGCGCCGCGAGGTAGGCGGCGTTGATCGCGCCGGCGGAGACACCGGTCAGGATCGAGGGCGCGCAGCCCGGCCAGCGCTGCAGGAGCGCGCGCAGGAAGCCGACCTGGTACGCGGCGCGGGCTCCGCCGCCGCTCATCACCAGCGCCAGGCCCCGCGTGACGTGACTCGCCATCGCCGCCGAGCATCGCACGCAGCGCACGGGCTTCGAAGCGCGCGCAGCGCCCGAGGGAATCTTTTTCGGTGTGCGCGGCGCAGCGCCGCCGAGGCGCGAGAACTTTCCACTCGCCGCCCGCACCAGCCCGCGACACGGAATACGCTTTCCTAGATCTCGCCCTGTTTCCCTGGCCCGCCTGTTGGCCGCGGGGCCGGATCGAATCCCTCGGGTCCCCCCGGACCTACTTCCCCAGGAAGACGAAATGATCCGTTCCTCTTTCGCGGCGTTGGCGGGCGCGGCCTGCCTCGCCCTCGGTTCCAGCGCGTACGCGGGTGTCGCCCAAGCGGGCAGCCTGCTCGTGTTCCCCTGCTACGACAACGGTCGTGGCGCAACCACCCTGCTGACGGTCACGAACCAGAACTCCGACCCGACCACGGGCACGGTGAAGGTCGAGTACGTCTACATCAACGCCTACAACTGCCAGGAAGTGAACCGGACGCGTACCCTCACGCCGAACGACACCCTGACGGTCACGTCGAGCGCTGACAACCCGAACGCGACCCGCGGGTACGTCTACGTGTTCGCCAAGCACGTCACGACCGGCCGCGCGATCAAGTTCGATCACCTGATCGGCACTTCGCGCGTGATCGGTGCGGGCGACGACGACGATTTCGAGCTGCCGCCCTACGTGTTCCTGGCGGGCGAAGCCCTGGCCGAAGGCGCGCAGACGGACCTCGACAGCGACGGCATCCGCGACCTGAACGGCGAAGAGTACGAAGAAGCTCCGGACGAAGTCCTCGTCCCGCGCTTCGTCGGCCAAGAGGGCGGAGCCAACCACGGCAAGGACCTGTCGGCGAGCAACAGCGCGTCGCTGGTGCTGATCAACCTGTCGGGCGGCGCGGCCTTCGACGCGATCGTCGACTTCCTGGTCTACAACGACAACGAGGAAGTGTTCTCGGCCCAGTACCAGTTCCGCTGCGTCAAGAAGGTCAGCCTGAGCTCGATCTCGGGTGTCTTCGACAACGACTTCCTGCTGACGACCAACCACAACCTGCTCGAGGCCGTGGACGGTTCGGAGACGGGCTGGATGCGCCTGAACGGCAACGTGGCCTTCTCCTCGGCCGCCCAGATCCTCGACCCCGCCCTGCTGGCGGTGCTGATCGAGCGCATCGACGGCGCGACCTGCGGCGTCCTGCCCTTCGGCATCGGCGTGCAGGACAACGGCGACCTGCTGCCGCTGGGCGTGCTCGGCGACAACGGCCTGTGAGCCTCTGACGTGACGGGGACGCGGGTCCCCGACGCGCGATCCACCGGGGCGGCCCACGCGGGCCGCCCCGGTCTCGTTGCTGCCCCGACGCGCGGTTGCCGCCCTGCGCGCCGCAGGTCTAGGATGGCAGCGTCCCGGTCCTGGAGGTGTGTGCGTGAAGACTCTCGTCGGCGTGACCCTGGCGTCGCTCGTGCTCGGGCTGGCCCTGTACTTCGGGTTGCGCGCCGAGGCCCCGCAGCAGGGGGTCGATCACAGCGCCTGCGCACGCGAACTCGAACGGCTGTCGGTCGAGCTCGCGCAGTTGAAGCAGCGCGTCACGGCCGCGGAGCGGACGCCGCAGCTCGAGCTGGCGCCCGAGCGCCATGTCGCCTCGGGCGCGGCCGCGGGTGCGCGCGACCCGGGCCGTTCCGACACGCCGCACGGGCGCAGCTTCGACCCGGCCGCCTGGCTGGAGGCCTACGTGCGCTCCTTCGACGACGGCGGCGAGGGCTCGGAGTACCACCGCCTGCTGGTCGAGGCCCACGTGCAGGAACTGATGGACGGCATCGCCGGCCACGCGCTCGACCTGACGCAGCCCCTGCCGCTGCGCATCGCGCTGGCGCGCATGCTCGGCAAGGTCCGGCCGCGCGGCGAGCCGCGCGCCACGGAGCCGCTGCTCGGCATCCTGGCCCAGAGCGCCCCGCGCGAGCTGGCGCTGGCGGCGCTGGCCTCGCTGCGCAAGGTCGCCGACACGGCGGCCGCCGCGCGCGTCGAGGCGCTGCTCTGGCGTCTGGCGGCCGGCGACGTGCGCGACGAGGCGCTGGCCTTCCTGCTCGACCAGGCGGGCGAGCGCTCCAACGCCGTGATCCTGCGCCTCTTGGCCAGCGCGCCCGACGAGCCGGCGGCGCGCGACCTCTTGCGGCGCCTCGACGGCGTCGACCTGGAGTCGGCCTTGGCGGCCTTCCAGTGGTCGGCGCGCCAGACGCAGCCGGTGCGCCTGGCGGGCGCCGAGGGCATCGGCGACTTCGACGCGGCCGAGTTCGGCCGCTTCGTCGAGGAGTGGCTGGGCTTCGAGACCGACGAGCAGGTGATCGCCGCGCTGGGCGGCGCGCGCGCGCGCCAGCGCGAGTTGGCGGGTTGGTCGGCGATGCAGGCCACGGGCGCGCCCAACGCCGACGCGCGGCGCGACGATCCCCATGCCTGGGCCAGCCGCGACAGCGACATGGGGTTGCAGTGGATCGAGCTCGGCTACGCCAACCCCGAGCGCGCGACGGCGGTGGTCGTGCACGAGGTCAGCGCGGGCGGCGCCCTGGTCGAGGTCCACGGCCGCGACGCGAACGGCCACTCGCAGCTCTTGTGGAGCGGCTCGACCGCCGACCAGCTCGGCACGCCGCTGCGCATCGAGTTCCCGCAGACCGGCTTCCGCGTGGCGCGCATCCGGCTGGTGCTGGACACCAACCGCACGCCGGGCTGGAACGAGATCGACGCGGTCGAGCTGGTCGGCGTCTCGGGCGGCCAGTGGGCCGTCAACGCGACCGCCAGCTCGACCTACGCCCAGCGCGGCCGCGTCAGCGCCAACGGGGCTGCCTTCGGCGAGGGCTTCGGCCTGCTGCGCGCCGTCGGCCGCTGAGTACGGTGCCAGGCACTTCTTCACCCTGTGCGCCGCGGCGTCGCGCAGCGGCGCCGCGGGGCCCAGGGTGTAGTAGTGGCTGGCCCCGGACGCAGGCGAGCTGCGCGAGGCGGCCGAGGTGCAGCG
>Ga0315910_10000274_pt1 | contig 55929 bp, 45 predicted proteins | sample EdamamesoilMG_FD_204470 | JGI IMG/M metagenome (GOLD analysis project Ga0315910, IMG submission 204470) | Garden soil microbial communities collected in Santa Monica, California, United States - Edamame soil | ecosystem: Environmental > Terrestrial > Soil > Garden | place: USA: California... | reverse complement strand
TAAGTGGATGGGGTATGAACAGTAACGCACCCATTGCAGTTGACATCGATAACTCAACACCAGGGTTGGAACTTGTTGCCGGTTGTCGAATATATTCAGTCAGTATCAATCGGGGTGCAATGACAGCCACCTTAACCCTTACAAAAGAGGTTCCGACATACGCTACCCGCACTGCCAGGGGTAAAAGTAATAGTACCAGTGTTGCCGACTTTAACCAGGATGGTTTCCTGGATGTTCTGGCTGTTGGTTCAGATGGTGCCTACAATGCGAATACCACCATCTTTTTCTGGGATGTTCAGAATAATGTAGTTAAAAAATACATTGATAAAACTGGTGGCGGATCTGATTACGATAATGGGTGGATAAATGGTGCTGGTCGTATCAATATTGCCGATATCGATGGAGACACGTTGATGAATGCGGTGTATGTATCTGGTAAATTCCTATATGCCTTAAAGGAATCTGGGGCAAGTCTAGACACACTTTGGCGTAGACGTGTAACCGAAGAAACATCCGGAATCACAGGCTGTACGATGTTCGACTTCAATGCCGATGGTAAATCCGAGATTGTTTATCGCGATGAAGATTATATTTATATCTACACTACCGAAACGGTAGGTACTGTTACAACTGTAACGCGTAGTACACCGGTGCGATGTTCCTCCCGAACCTCCAACGAATACCCAATTGTTGTAGACATGGATGGCGATGGCTCCACCGAAATTTGTGTTACCTGTAGTACCACCAACACAACAAATGGCGCTGCACTTGGCATTTGGGATCAGGCCGAAGTACGTGTTTACGAATCCGCCAACGAGCCCTGGGTACCAGCCCGAAGAGTCTGGAACCAGCATGGTTATTTTGTAGTGAACGTGAACGACAACTTGACCATTCCAAGAAAGCAGCAGTTGCATCACCTGATCTATGCCAAGAATGCGCAGTGTAGGTTGTATGGAACAAGCCGTCCGCTAAACTCCTTCCTTAATCAATCACCGTACCTTAACTCGTTTGGCTGTCCTTCTTTCCCGGCACCCAACCTGGCGGTAGCACCATTCAGTCCGGGTGTCGATGTTAGTTTTACTCCCCCTACCTGCCCGGTGGATAGCTTTGAAATCTCCTTCAAGATCAAGAACCTGGGTGATATCCGCATAAGCGGAGACGTTAAGGTAAGCTTCTATAATGGCGATCCCGAAGCTGCCGCACCCCTGGCAGTACGGCTGCGAACAACGTCTTTCCCGCTGGGAACCATGAGCCCCGGTGACAGTTTAACGCTAACCACTTTCGTTAAAGGACCAGGCTCCGCCTTCAGGCTGTACATTGTCATTAACGATGATGGTACTACCATTCCGTTAGACATAACCCAGCAACCTAACCGGATACCGGAGTGCGAGTATGATAACATCATCAGCACTCAGGTAAATCCCCTCCCTGCCCCGCTTATTCCTGAACTCATTCGCGATAACCTGAAGTGTCTCGCGGGTATACCCGGGGCGCCTACCCCGGCCGATAACGGAGCTGTGAAAGCGTACGTACCGATTGGAACGGTGCGCGACAGTGTTAACTTTAATTTCTACTGGTCGGATGGCACCACGGCAAAACCCATCGGGTCTGCTGACCACGTAGGACCAACCTACTCAGGCCTAGGCCCTGATACCTATACCGTGTATGCCGTTCATAAAGTAGTAAGTTGCGGATCGGACACGGTAACCATTGATGTGGGCGAGATTGGTTCAAATGTGGATGCACGTGTAATCGTTGAGCAAAATGTTGACGACTGTAAAAATCCAAATGGCCGTTTAAAGGTGGTTGTTAATGATACCGACAATGATGGAAATGGTGACCCTGTCGGCAATTTTACATACATCTGGTATGATGGCCCGGATATCCTGGTGGGTGATACCCTGGGAATCAGTCATACGCTTACTGGTCTAAGTGCCGGCAGCTATTCCGTCCTTGTATTCGATAAGGCTACAGGCTGCGCAGGAAACGATTCAGATGACATACTCGATGTAACATCAAGACCACAGATTGATACTGCCCATGTAGACATTGATTGCTCTAACGCTCCAACAGGCGTGGCTGAGGCCTGGGTTCTGCCTGCAAAAACCACCGCAGGTCACACCTTCTACTGGTCGAATGGAAGCTTTGCAAAGCCAACCGAAGACTTTAAAGGCGCCATCTATCAAAACAGACCAGCAGGATTCTATACTGTAGTGGCGGAGAATAATGCCAGCAAGTGCTTGTCGGATACACTCACGGTTAGAATCAAACAAACTCCAGCCTTTGTTGTGTCGATTACCTCAAAGACCGACCAAACATCGTGCGATGTGATGCAACCAAACGGAAGCGCAGCGGCTGCCGTGGGTGGTGTAACTGCCGGCTTCACCTGGGAGTGGTTCAGTGGACAAAATACCCTGGCGGCTAACCTCATCGGCAGCAATCCCACCATTGATGAACTTCCTGTGGGTATTTATACTGTAAAAGCAACAGATGCCAACGGCTGCTTTGATACGCAGGAAGTGACCATCAACTTTGCGGTGGTTCCGGTTAACCTGCTGTTCTCAACCAAAACAAATTCATCGGTGTGTACACCGCCTAACGGTTCAATCACCGTTTCGGTAAACCCTGGCACACCGGCTGATTACAAATTCCAGTGGTACCTCGGATCGACCGTAAAAGCCGTTTCCGATTTCCCGAACGATACCTTGCAAACCCTTACCGGGCTCGCTCCTGGCGACTACACCGTGATTGCAACCTTCCGGTCACGTCATTGTACAACCAATCCGATAACCGTTAACATCACCGATGTTTCTCCTCCGATTACCTTCGGTGTTCCGGTGCAGGTTCAGCCGAGCGATTGTAATGACAATCAGGGTTCACTTACTATTCCCATAAGCGCGGCTGGCAATACAGCAGGCTTTAGAGTAGAATGGTTTAGAGGATCAAGACCGTTCGCAGCTGCGGCCTTTAACACCGAGACCATCGCCAACAACACGAGTACGTTTGCAGGAAGTCTTGTGGCGGGTATGTACACCATCGTAGTTGAGAACCTGGATACACATTGCTTTACCGAGCAAGCATTCCCGCTCAACTACCTGAACTCACAGATATTAACCTTCCTGGATAAACTTCCTGTAAATACCTGCGATCCCGCCAATGAAGGTAGAATACGCGTAAGACTTGAGGCCCCTGCCGGATTTACCGGAAGCGACTTTACCATTTTTGTTTACGCTGGTGCAAATGATCCTGTGTTTGTTGGGTTACCCGATAATCCTATTGCGACTATTCCTGGCGTTGCCGGAGTAACAACAAACTACTCCTTCGGTCCTCCGTTAGGTGTTGGTGAATATACATTTGTTGCTGTCAATTCAAATCCGCTGATACCCGGTGTACTGGGTTGCCGGTCCGTTCCAGTAATCGAAGAAATCGAAGAGGTTACTGAAAACCCTTCCTTTACTGCAGGTGTACCAACCGTAAACATGAATTGTGATGGTACTACCGGAACAGCGCAGATTACATTAACCATGGCAGGCCCAACTGGAAATCCGGCTGATTATGATTTCAACTGGTTTGAAGGTACTACTACCGCTGGTGCAGCTCTGGGCACAACCGTGATTGGCGCTGCCGAAGGTGGCGTTAACGGAGAAATTGCCGTAAATCTGAAAGGTGGATTCTATACTGTTCAAGTAATCAAGAGACTGGGCACCGGGGCCAATGCCGGTTGCGATACCACGGCTACCTTCCAGGTATTTGATAACCCTCCGATTATGAGCCTGGCACAAGCGGACATCGACATTACTTCCGTAACCCGATGCGACCTTCCTACCATGGGCAGTGTAACGGTAAATTCCGTAAGCGAAAATGGTATCGCTGTTCCAGTTGTTACCTTGCCTACACCAAACTATACTTTCGAATGGTTCAGTGAGAACCCGGTGGCGGGTGGAGCTCCTGTTCTTATTCCGGGCGAAACAACCAACGTTCTCACCGGGCGCCCCGCAGGAAAATACTTTGTGCGTCCTACCGGTACAACAAACCTGTGTAGTACAGGCGAACTCATGGAGTTCATTATCGAAAGCGATACCACGAACACGGTGCTAGCCGATTTGATTGACTTTTCCGTTCCTTCTGTGTGTTTGAAACCGGCCAATGAGATTGGTGAGTTAAGCGTGCTAGCTTCCGGAAACAGTACCACGGGCTATACCTATAACTGGTTTGAAGGACAAAACACTTCGGTTCCGTTAGGAACCACGGTAGGAAATACATCCGGTGCCGATGGCGAAATTGCCACGAACCTGATTGGTGGATTCTATACCGTTCAGGTAATTAACAACGACACACGCTGCGAGGTTTTTGAAACGTATGAGTTGCCGGTCGACACTGCGCTCATCTTCCTGAATGCTTCAGCCAGTCCGTTAACATTCTGCTTAAACCCGAATGGTGCAGTTTATGCCATCGTAACCAGTGCCGACAAAGACTTGTACGCCTACGAGTGGTATGCCGGTACCGCAGCAACGCCTCCGGTAGCTTCTCCTCCACCAACACTGCCAACCGGACGATCATTGCCTGATCAACCCGATGGCGTGTATCTTGTTGTCGCTACCGATCTGGTTGATGCGAATTGCGTTGTTACAGACACCGTTACCGTGGAAGACTTACGCGTATTCCCGGTAGTAACGGCCGTACCGCTTAATCCAATGACTAACTGCGATGACACCAAACCAAACGGAACGGCCTTTGCCTCCGTAGGTGGTAACATCATTGACTATGAGTTCAACTGGTTTGGAGAAATTCTTCCTACGGATACTATCGCCACTAGCTCACAAATCAGCGGCCTGGCCGATAGCACATACACGGTAATTGCGCAGGATATTGTAACGGGTTGTCGCGACACCACACAAGTCACCATCAATTTTGTACCCGCAGGCACAATCGCTCCTACCATCGAAATCATTTCGCATGTTACCAGTTGCGTAGAAGATAATGGCGCACTTTCCGTATCGGTTGACGGTAATATTTCCGATTACATATTCGAGTGGTACAACGGTACGGTTGAGAAACCTTCGCCCGACTTTGTCGGAGTTATTTACGACAGTCTTGCGGTAGGCATTTACTCGGTACGCGCAACGAGCAAAATTACAGGTTGCGTGTCTCCGCTGGTGAGTGAGGAAATTCTCTTCCAGGGTATCGATCCTCAATTTACAATTGATGTGGTGCCTGCACCTTGCGATACCGACCAGGGACAAATTTACCTGACCATTACCAACAACGTAGAGATCGACACGATTCTCTGGGAGATGCTGGATGGCAGTGGAAATGTTACGGGTGAAATTTTAGGTGACCCGGTTCTGCAGGGAATTCCGGCAGGAAAGTACAGAGTAACTGTCGTTACCCAACTCGGTTGTTCAGCATCGCAGGATGTTGAACTGAAAAGTGAAATTCATCCGTTCAACGGTATCTCCAGAAACGGTGATGGTAAGAACGAATACTTCCACATCAACTGTATCGGTGACTTTGAAGACAACATTGTGAAGATTTATAACCGTGCCGGCACACTGGTGTACGAACATGAGGGGTACAACAACATTGACATCTTCTTCGATGGTAAGTCGAACAAAGGTATCAGCATGATGGGTACTAACCTTCCGGATGGTACATACTTCTATGTGATCGACAAACGCGATGGCTCCAAGCCGGTAGCTGGTTATCTTGAAATTGTTAATTAACTTGTGACCCAATGACCCTTACGCACAAGCGCATTTTTTTAACTACGTTGGTTTCGTTGGTTATTGCCACGCTTGGTATGGCGCAGCAGTATCCTGTTTTTACGCAGTACTACTTTAATGAACTGGTAATTAATCCTGCTTACGCAGGAGCCCAGGTTCAGTTCAGTGCCACGGCCATGTATCGAAACCAATGGGTCAATTTTCCGGGGGCACCCCGAACGCTAAACTTCAGCGCACACACTTCATTGCTTAAAAACAAAATCGGTGTGGGGTTGATGGTTAACCACGATGAGATTGGCAGTTACAAGAATCAGCACATCTTTGGAAGCTACTCGTATAAGTTGCACTTTAACCGGTCCACGCTGTCCATGGGCCTACAGGCCGGTGTCAACCTGCTCGGTGCTGACTTCAGCAAACTTTCCTTACAGGATATTACAGACGGTTCGTTTGCCAACTCCATCAACCGGTTAAAACCAAACTTTGGTGTAGGCCTGTACTATAGTCGTAAGAATTTCTTCCTCGGTGCATCAGTACCGTTTATTCTGAACAACGACCTGGCATCGGTAGGCGAAAACTTTGTGACCAGTATCATTGAGGCGCGCTACTACTTCTTCCGGGGCGGAACGGTCTTCCCGATCGTTCGCGATGAGAAAGTAAAACTTAATCCCTCCTTCCTGATGCGTACGCAAGAAGGACAGCCGCTTTCGTTTGATGCTAACCTCGCTGTTATTTTCTATGATGTATTCAGCATTGGCGGCTCCTACCGCCTGGGCGATTCGTTTATGACCTTTATCGACCTGAAGCTTACTGAACAAATTCACTTTGGTTATTCGTACGATCGTACCACCTCCGATCTTAACCTGTTCTCCAATGGATCGCACGAGTTCGTGATTAATTTCCGGTCACCTATACGAGGAATCCACAAAAATCCGGAGTGTCCGCAGTACTACAACTACCGGTAATCCAAAACGAAAATCAGAGAACTTAAAACAGGCTGGCCTCCATTACGGTATCGCGCGTAACCTGGTAAAACTCTTTGTGAATATTAAAAGGTGGTTCGCCATTCAATTCCTTAATGGAGTATGTTCCATCCTCGTTCATGGTATAGGCGTTTACATTATCCTTCAGATTGAAACGCAGGTTATTGATGGCTTGCTTCCGCAGGAAGTTGTCGTCCAGTAGAAACAGCGATTCGATTCTTCGATCGAAACTCCGAACCATGGCATCGGCACTACCAATATAAACTTTGGGCTCGCCTCCATTGTGGAAGTAGTAAATCCGCGAGTGCTCCAGGTACTCGCCTACGATGGAAATCACTTCGATGTTCTCGCTCAATCCTTTTCTTCCAGGACGCAGGCAACACATGCCCCGCACAATCAGCTTTACTTTCACTCCGGCCTGCGAAGCCGCGTAGAGTTCATCGATCAATTCCTTATCCTGGAATGAATTCAGCTTAATTACTACACCAGCCGAAATTCCATTTCGGGCATTGTCGGCCTCGCGCTTCACCAGGTTGCAAAGTTGTATGCGCATGTCGCGGGGTGAAGTAATCAGGTTGCGATAGGTAGTAGGCTGTGAATGCCCGGTGATTACATTAAAGAACTCCGATACATCATTACCATACACTTCCTTGGTGGTGAGCAAACCAATGTCAACATAAAAGCGTGAAGTAGCCTCGTTGTAGTTACCACTGGAAAGGTGTACATAGCGGTAAACTTTGTCTTCATTTTCCTTCCGTACAATAAGCAGCAGCTTGGTGTGCGTCTTTAAATTACCAACCCCGTAAATAACAAAGCAACCTGCTTTTTGAAGTCGCTGGGCCTCGCGAAGATTATTCTCCTCATCAAATCGCGCTTTCACTTCAAACAACACCGATACGTGCTTGCCATTCTCCGCAGCCTTCAACAAGGCCGCTGTAATGCGCGATTCTTTCGCAACGCGATAAATGGTAATCTTGATGGACAGTACGTGCGGATCGTCTGCAGCTTTTTCCACCAGCTCAATTACCGGTTCCATTGAGTTGTACGGATGATGAAGCAGAATATCGCGCTCCTTCAATACTTCAAATAGATCGCGTGTACCTTGCTCCGGAAAATTCAGGGCCTTTACCGGTTCGCGGGCGGGCAAACGTGTTGCTTTAAACTCCTTGTGGTTGATAATCTGGAGTAATCCTGAAAAATCAATCAGACTACCCTGCGGAATATGAACAACGTTGTTGTCGTCAAGATCCCACTGGATTTTCAACAACCGCATCATCCATGGATCTGGATTCTCCTCTACTTCCAACCGCACCACCCGGCCTGTTCGCCTGGTCTTCAACTTTCGCTTCAGATCTTCCAGAAAGTTTGATTCAATATCTTCGCTTTCTTCTAATGTAAAATCACCGTTTCGATTGATACGAAAGAGATTCGTACTGATGATCTCCACATTTCTAAACAACTGCTGAACGTTATTACGAATAATATCTTCGATCGGAACAAACAGCATCCCGCTGTCGTCAGCAAGTTCATAAAACCGTGGCAGGTTGTGGGGCACCTGTATGAACGATACCTTCTGTTGATTTTGATTCTCCACCGGATTTTTCGTAACCACACCAAACAACAAGCGGTTATTCATCAGCGTAGGAAACGTGTGGTAATTATCAAAGACCATCGGGGTAAGCATCGGAAAGATGGTCTTGAAAAAGTAATCGTTTACGCGTTGTGTATTCTCGACCGACAAATCCTTATACTCACAAATACAGAAACCGCTCTTCGGAAACAATGGCTTCAGCTTCTTTACATAGTACTCGTTCTGTTCATGGTAGAAGCGCTGCATCTCGCCCATCAGAAACCTTCTGAAAGGCTCTTCGCGAAGACCGCTGTAATCAAAACGTTCCTTGCCGTAGTCGATATAATTATACAAACTACCAAGGCGAATGGTGCAAAACTCATCCAGGTTTGAAGCCGTGATGGAAAGAAACTTTAACCGATCAAAAATACTCCGGTCCAGGTGCCGGGCCTGATCGAGCACACGGTAATTAAACTTCAACCAACTGAGGTCGCGGCTGATGTAATTACTTTCTGCTATCTGCTGTTGAATTCTATCGAAAGAGACGTTTGCCTCGGTCATGGGTCGTTTTGTTTTCCGTTAATTGTTACAGGTTATCCGTTAGCTGTAAATCGTTACACCTGCTTAGAATAGTTGTAACAAACCAGGAACGGATACCGGAAATTAGATGTCTATCCGCGCGTACTTCGCATTTTTCTCAATGAAATCTCTGCGTGGCGCTACTTCATCACCCATCAGCATAGAGAACAGGTGATCGGCTTCTGCCGCAGACTCCACACTTACTTGTTTGAGCGAACGCTTTGATGGATCCATGGTGGTTGTCCACAATTGTTCGGGGTTCATTTCACCAAGACCTTTATAGCGTTGAACATTAACCGAGTCATCGTTACCTCCGCCAATTTCTTTTACAATGGCTTCGCGTTCTTCTTCCGTCCAGCAATAGCGTTCTTCTTTTCCTTTCTTTACCAAATACAGCGGAGGTAATGCGATGTACACATACCCGCTGTCGATCAGGTCTTTCATGTAGCGGAAGAAGAATGTGAGGATAAGCGTTCGGATGTGACTACCGTCCACGTCAGCATCGGTCATGATGATGATTTTGTGATAGCGAAGCTTGGTCATATTCAGTGCCTTGTCGTCTTCGGGTGTTCCAAAGCTTACGCCCAGGGCAGTAATCATGTTCTTGATTTCTTCATTCTCGTAAATACGATGTTCCTGGGCTTTCTCTACGTTGAGAATTTTACCACGCAGCGGAAGTATCGCCTGGAAATTACGATCGCGTCCTTGCTTGGCCGAACCACCGGCAGAGTCGCCCTCTACGAGGTAAAGTTCACAAATGCTGGCATCGGCACTGGAGCAATCGGCCAGTTTACCGGGCAGACCGGTGCCGGTAAGCACGTTTTTACGCTGCACCATTTCGCGTGCTTTGCGTGCTGCAACACGAGCTTGCGCTGCCAGAATTACTTTGTTAACAATCAGCTTGGCTTCACGCGGATTTTCTTCGAGGTAGTTTTGAAGTACTTCGCCTACGGCCTGGTCGACAGCACCCATTACTTCGGAATTACCAAGCTTGGTTTTCGTCTGACCTTCAAACTGAGGTTCGGCAACTTTAACGGAGATCACAGCTGTTAATCCTTCCCTGAAATCATCACCGCTGATTTCGATCTTCGCTTTTTCCAAGAGGCCGGAGCGATCGGCATAGCTTTTCAACGTTCTGGTAAGCGCGCGCCTGAAACCGGCTACGTGTGTACCGCCTTCGTGCGTGTTAATGTTGTTAACATACGAAACCAGGTTCTCGCTATACGAAGTGTTGTAGTTCAGAGCTATCTGAATCGGAAATTCTCCCCTGTCGTTTTCAATGTAAACGGGCTCGGGAATAAGTTTTTCGCGGGTTGAATCGATGTACGCAACAAACTCGCGCAAACCACCCTCTGAAAGAAATTTATCGGAGCGCGCTACGCCCTGCTCATCTTTTTCACGCAAGTCAGTCAGGTAGATGGTAATACCCGGATTGAGGAAAGCCAACTCACGCAAGCGAGAAGCAATCGTTTCATAAATATACTCGGTGGTAATGGTGAATATCTCTCCGTCTGGCTTGAAATGCTGCGTTGTTCCTCTGCGGTCAGATTCACCAATCACCCGTACAGGGTACTGTGGTACACCTCGATGATACTCCTGTTCAAAAACTTTACCCTCACGGTAAACCGTTGTGTGAAGTACGGATGACAGCGCATTGACACACGACACGCCCACACCGTGCAAACCACCCGAAACTTTGTAGGTATCCTTATCAAACTTTCCACCGGCATGCAGCACCGTCATAACCACTTCCAGCGCAGATCGCTTTTCCTTTGGGTGCATATCGGTTGGAATGCCACGGCCATTATCCTCAACCGTTATGGAGTTATCTTCATTAACAGTAACCTTAATGGTATCGCAGTAACCGGCCAGCGATTCATCAATGGAGTTATCCACTACTTCCCAAATCAGGTGGTGAAGTCCCTTTACACCGACATCGCCAATATACATGGCGGGCCTTTTCCGTACGGCCTCCAACCCCTCTAAAACCTGAATATTACTGGCCGAATACTCAGCCGGAACTTTACCTAATTTATCGCTCATGATGTATTGTTAGAAACCGTCAAAAATAGTGTTTTTGGGTGTATTCCAGCAGATTTCGAAACATTATTTAGAAGTAAAAACAATGGAAATCATCGCTCCTTTTTTGTTGTCTGAAATATTTCAAATACTTTCACCTAAAGACTTAGTTAATCGTTATGCGATTCATCCTTACCCTCCTTGTATTCACCGTAGTACCGGCCTGCGCTGCTGCGCAGTCGAATGTGTTTGGTTTGTCATCGGATCCGGTTTTCCGATCCAGGAAAGACTCTATCAACTACTACCAGACCACCCAACACTTAAAGGCCGCAAAATCGAAAGCCGAAGCCGACAGCCTGATGCGTGTACGGTTCGCCATACAAACCAATGGCATTCGTGGCTACCGCTACGTGTACCTCCCGAATAGTTCATTTATTCAGTATGACGATCTAAAAGATGGTGAGGTAGAGCCGCTTGACATTACCCAGTTGAGTGTTTCCACCTACACGGGCAAAAACTTTCCATCCGAAATACTAGCGTGTAAAAACCTGGAAGAATTGGAGCTCATCGACACGCGCCTGGATAAATTACCCAGGCAGTTAAACACACTCACCAAGTTGCGCGAAATAAGAATTTACAATAACCGTCCGGACAAAAAACTTAAACTCTCTAAAAACACGCATCTTACTTACCTGCAAATAAGAGGAGATAAACCTGAGATGCTTCCTGCTTCGTACAGAAAATTAAAGGCGCTGGATTCGCTGGACCTGTCGCGAAACATGCTGGAGAAATTTCCGAAGATTCAACGTAACAAGCACCTGCGCCAGCTCATGATAACCGACAACAATTTAACCTTGCAAAAGGCGAAGGGAAACAAGCGTCTGGAAAATCTGTTCGTTCATAAAAACAACATAAGCGAAGTACCTTCTTCGATTGCGCGTTTCAGAAATTTGCGAAAGCTGGTTTTCAGCTACAACACGATCACCTCGGTTAGTCCTAAGATTGCGCGGCTGCAGAAATTGGAATACCTGTCGTTCTACCAAAACAAACTCACTACGATTCCGGAAGGTGTTTATGAATTGCAAAAACTGAAGACGATTGATTTATACTTCAATCAATTGGATAGTGTTGAGGGCAAGATTGGAAACCTGAAGAACCTGGAAGTACTTTATCTTTCCAACAATCAGTTACGCACGGTGCCCTCCACATTGGGTAAGCTTACTTCACTTCGCGAATTGTACCTGCATCATAATAAACTCAGTTACCTGCCCAGCCTCACAACCTTAACAAACCTGAGCGTACTTCGCGTAAATGAGAATTTCTTATTTGATTTTCCGGATGAACTGATTACTCTGGTTTATCTTGAAAACCTGGATTTGTCGGGTAATGAATTGCGTCAACTTCCTGAATCCATCCTTAGGCTTGACCACCTCAGGTTACTTGGCCTCACTAACAATCCGTGGGAATTCCCCGAAAGGATTTCAGACCTGGTAAAAGCCCTGGAGCAAAAAGGAACTGTTGTGCTTGTTGGCTCGCTGGAGGAGTAGTTAGGCCTTCTTTACTTTCTTTTGCTTCTTGATTTTTTTATCGGATGGATCGGGTTCACTTATCAACTTGGTACGCGCCAATTGCAACTCTTCCTTTTGCGCCTCGGTAACCACCGGATAGTTTATCTTCAACTTTTCAAACATTTTATAGATCGCTGCGGCAATGGCCAGTCGTGCGTACCATTTGTTATCGGCCGGAATAACGAACCACGGTGCATAGTCTTTTGACGTATTGCCTAAGAGATCTTCATACGCCTGCTGATAACTGTCCCAATGTTCGCGTTCGGCCAAATCGCCCATCGCAAATTTCCAGTTCTTGGTAGGATCATCAATTCGTTCGAGAAAGCGTTTCTTCTGTTCCTTCTTCGAAACGTGTAAAAAGAACTTCAGTATCACGGTTCCATTCTGATGCAGATTCTTTTCAAACCGGTTGATCTGCTTGAACCGCGATTGCCAGAATGCCTTATCAATCTTTTCGAGCGAATCGATGCCAGGAATATTTTCGCGCAGCACATACTCCGGATGTACCCTTGTAACCAACACATTTTCGTAATGCGAACGATTATGAATAGCGATTTCGCCCCGTGCCGGCAACGCCAGTACATGCCGCCAAAGGTAATCGTGGTCCAGTTCGTGCGAGGTGGGCGCTTTGAAACTATGCACCTTTACACCCAGCGGATTCATACCCGATAAGATATGTTTAACTGCGCTGTCTTTTCCGGCAGCATCCATCGCCTGAAAAATAATGAGCACGCTTATCTGGTTGTGCGCATACAACTTGTCTTGTACTTCGGCCAACCGCTTTCGGCCTAACTCCAGCAGGGCTTCGGCTTCCTGCTTGTTTACGGACTTGCCGGAATACCCCGTTTCGTAATCCGTCAGGCTTACTTTCTGATCGGGCTTTACGCGCAGTTTTTTAATCTGTACCAGTACTTCATCGGATACCATAGGAATTGATTTGTGTTTTCGAAAAATACATCCCCGCGTTCGCAGCCAACAGCTAACCCTAAGTTACAATAGCAGGGGTAATTTCAAACGCCTGTTGTCTTCCGTATCATCACTTTTTCCAATCGTATCCCTCGTTAAAACCGCTTAGCAGCGTCTTGCTCTTATTAGTGGATTAACCTCCGGAAACGATTGCTATCTCATCTTTTTTGGTTAAATTTCTTTTGTCCATTCAAAACCTTCATACCATGAAAACATCCGGCATTTTATTGATCAGTGTAGTTCTATGCTGCGCAATACCAGCGTTGGCGCAAAATAAAGAAGTGGATGCCATCAAGGCCCTTTTGGAAAAGGAAACCAAAGCGTTTATTGAGATTGACTATAAATCATGGGCTGATACCTGGGCGCACACGCCCTATGCGTTCTGGTCGTATGCCGATACTACCGATGTTAATTCCTTTTCAGGCTGGGACACGATAAATTCTAATTTCAGTTCGTACTTTAAAACGGCAAAGCCCTCGAAAGCCAAGATTGATCGTGAATGGCATGAAATAAAAGTCTTTGGCAATGGTGCCTATGTTCGTTTTACGCAACATGTGGAAGACGACACTATTCGGCCCAGCCAGGCGCAGGTAAGAGTGCTGGAAAAAATAAAAGGGCAATGGAAAATTGTACTGGTATCGGTAATAGCCATTGAAAAAGAAACACTGCCGCAGCTTTAACTGCAAATACTATCAATGCCTGTAGCACCGGATGATCCTGGTGCTACACTGTTTTTAATACTGACCGGTACGAAGCATCACTACTGTACACGCTTCAAGCGCTTCGATACCATTCTCCTCAGCCAATTGTTCAAACGCTTCATTCTCCGTACCCGGATTGAAGATAATTCGCTTTGGCTTTAGCGAGAGAATGTAATCATACCATTCGGGCTGATGGTGGGGGCTAATGTATAAGGTCACTGTGTCGACATTATCAAGTACGGGTTTCTGCCTAATGTCCTGAATAAGCGCTCCACCTATTTCACCACGCTTGAGCCCTAGGGGTACTACTTCGTGTTTATAGTGCTGCAACGTAGAAGCTGCGAGGTACGCATACCGCGATGGATTGGTAGTCGCTCCGATAATCACTGTTTTTTTCATTGGCTAAATATGAAGATCAGATATGAGATTGAGATTTGAGATTGAGATTTGCTTTCGGCTTAACGTTACGCTGCCGAATAACCCGACAACAATAACCAACCAAACCCAGAAACCTGGAACCTTGAACATGGAACCTTAAATCTTGAACCGTAAACACTCCACCACCGCCTCCGCACATCGTTCACCATCCATAGCGGCCGACACAATTCCTCCGGCATACCCCGCACCTTCACCACACGGAAACAACCTCTTGATTTGCGGATGCTCCAGTGTATCCTTATCGCGTGGAATTTTAACAGGCGATGACGTTCTGCTTTCAACACCAATAACCTGGGCTTCGTTCGTAAAGTATCCTTTCATCTTTGTTCCAAAATTCCGGAAGCCCTGCTGCAACGCTTTCGTTATAAATGAAGGCAATATTTCACCTAACGAACTGGACGTTAGCCCCGGTTGGTACGATGATTCCAACAAGGAAGAAGAAACCTTGCCCTCAACAAAATCAACCAGCCGCTGTGCCGGAGCCAGCTGACTGCCCCCGGCAAGGGCACACGCGCGCTGCTCAATGGCTGCCTGAAAATACATAGCTGCAAGCTGGCCATGCCTGGCGTATGCTTTAAAATCCATTTCGTCAACAGCTACTACTATTCCGGAGTTGGCAAACCTGGAATCTCTGCGCGAAGGACTCATACCATTTACGACCACCTCGCCTGGCGCTGTGGCAGCCGGAACAATAAAGCCCCCCGGACACATGCAAAATGAAAACACACCTCGCTCCTTCCCTTCAACTTTGGCTTGATGTACCAACGCATACGATGAGGCAGGAAGATACGGGCCGCGGTCAACACGACAATGGTATTGAATCTGATCGATAAGACTTTGGTGATGTTCAACACGAACACCGAGGGCAAACGGCTTGGATTCAATCCGAATTTTTTTTGTATGCAGCAGTTCGAAAATATCGCGGGCAGAGTGGCCGGTTGCCAGAATAACCGCTTCGCCAAGAATTCTAATTCCATCACGTGTAACAACGCCCCGAATACTTTCGCTGTCGAGGATGAAATCGGTTACTTTGGTTTGAAAGCGAATTTCGCCTCCGGCCGCCAGAATACTTTGCCTGATTTCGGCAATGAGTTTAGGAAGTTTGTTGGTGCCGATGTGTGGATGCGCATCGAAGAGAATTTCTTCCTTGGCTCCATGTGCTACCAGTATCTCTAAAATTCTACGGATATCGCCACGCTTTTTCGATCGTGTATAAAGTTTCCCATCGGAGTACGTTCCGGCACCGCCTTCACCAAAACAATAATTCGAATCCGGATTTACTACGTGATCTTTATTGATCGCAGCCAGGTCGCGTCTTCTTGCCTGCACATCATTGCCACGCTCAAGTACAACAGGCTTAAGACCAAGCTCGATCAATCGCAGGGCCGCAAACAATCCGGCCGGACCGCTGCCTACTACTACCACCTGTGGTTGCTTGCTTACGTCTTTGAAATCTTTTCGATACGAAATGGTGGGTGTGTACGCTTCACGCGAACGGATTTCGCATTGCACACGAACGACAACATTTTTTGACCGTGCATCAATAGAGCGTTTTACTGGCTGAACAACCATGCTGCCATCGCGCGGCAAGCCCGATTTCCGAAAGAGTGTGGCTTCAAAATGCTCCTCATCAAAAGCCTCTTGAGGACTGAGTACAAGTTCGATAATTTTCATACGGGAAGGTGTTTATCCTTCAATGCTTGCAAAGATAATAAGTTACCAACAAGGCTTAGCGGAACGAGAACACATTACCAAAGTTCAACCCGAAATGAAAGGTAGTGGAGAACTTGGATTGGTTGAGGTCTTCAAAGTACGATTCGTAATCGGGGTCTACATCAAAACCACGATAGCCGATATCGGTGGCAAAGAAGGTATCGATGGTAAATCCTTTTGTGTTGCTCTTGCGCATAATGCGATACCCCAGCACAACTCCCCATTCAATACGTTGCTCAACAGAATTAAACGTGAGGATGTTATCCGAAAAAGCAATGGGCTGATTAACAAAGTGCCCCAGGTTAGTAAACCGTATCTCGTGCCCGAAATACCACATGCCGGCTTTTAGCGGATTGTAAAACTTTTGCCGGATGCTGATACTATACCCGCGTTCGAAAATCTTGCCCGGAGTAATGTCGTTGTCGGCTTTAAAAAACGGATCGCGCACACCAATAAATTCAAACTCGTGGCCAAGCCGCTCCTGCTGATAAAATTCTACGGCAAGCGGAATTTGGCCTACCGCCAGCCAAACCGGATTGGATGCAAAAATTACACCTCTGAATTCGTTGGAGCGTTCATCAAAATAGTTAAACCCTGTTGCTTTTTTAGTGGATTTGCGCGTTGATGTTTTGGAGGCCAGATCTACAATCTCCTTTCCCAACTTTTTATCCTCATAGAAAGGCTTATAATACCCCGACAACTTTCCATCGGTTTCATAAATCTCCCACGTGCCGGTTTTCAACTCACCCTCCAACGTTCCTTTTGTTTGAAGATTTCCATTGGGAAAGTAACCATAGTATGTTCCTTTGTCTTTATCGAACACACATTCTCCTTCACGCTTGCCATCCTCAAAGTAGTACTCCCACTTCCCTTGCCGTTTGCCGTTTACCATCTGGCCTTTGGCTAGCAATTTTCCACTTGGATAATATTCGCGATACTCGCCTGAGCCCTTATCAAACTTCGCTTCGCTTTTCAGTGTGCCATTGGCATTCATGGTTTTCCAATAACCGGTTTTCTTTCCTTCCTGGAAATCGCCCGATGAACTGATGGTGCCATCTTCAAAATAATATTCCCAACTGCCGGCAGGCTCATCGTTTACATACTTTCCTTTTGAGGATACTTTGCCCGAAGGAAAATACGTGAGCCACTCTCCGTTTTTCTTTCCACCGGCATAATCGCCTTCGGTTTGCAGGGTTCCGTCTTCGGCATAGTAACGCCAGTGGCCCGCATTTTTCACCCCCGACTTTGGACCTTCCGCCAGTACTTTGCCAGAGTGGTAGTATTCCGTATACCGGCCAAAATCATCGGTGTACTCAATCTCGCCTTTCTTTACGCCATCTTCAAAGTTGTACTTCCACAATCCTATACGCTTATTCTCCTTATAACTTCCCAACTCCTTTACTTGTCCGTTTTCATAATACATTTTCCATTCGCCTTCGCGGTTTCGGCCGTTGATAATTCCTTCCATACTCTTCTCGCCACTTTCATAGAAATATTCCCACAGCCCCAGGTTTGCGCTCTTGAAAAGAATGCCGCGCATTTTGAGTTTGCCGGTTTCGTAGTAGAACTCCCACACACCCGAAGTCTCGTTGTTTTCAAATTGTCCTTTGGATTCGATGTTGCCGTTGAGGTAGTATGAAATGTACTTACCATGCAACACATTGCGGATAGTATCTTTTACCTGGTAAACTTCCTTGATATTTTTTTTCTTTTGATCGTGATAGGTTTGACGCGTGAACCCCTGGGCGAATACCAGGCTGTATCCACCGATCACACTAAAGAAACAACTCAGCAGTAATTTTCTCACCATCAGATAGCGTAGGTCATCCCAAAGATACACAAGAATTACAATGTGTTAGAATGTACGATCTACGACTTAATCAAACAAAATCGTACCGCGTAAATCGTAATTACGCAAATGCTGCTCTGCCCCACTCGGCTTTCTCTGTCTCGCTCCACAGCGAAGGGAAAAAGATAATCCGCTGAAATCGGGGTGGCAAGTACTTCTGCCAGTTCGTGCCTCCGGTGGCCTTGATGTCTTCCGGATCTTTATGCAGGTAGCGGCTGGCTGATTTCAAATGCGCCAGCGGCCAGCGAACATTGGCGAGGCTGTCAAACTCACGAAGACGTTCAACGATCTCACGCCTACCTGGTGATGTTGTAAAGTGACGTTCGAATAACTGAAGCAGGTTTGTATTGATAAGTGCGCTGCCGGTTTCCAAAAAGTCGTTCATGTACTTCAATTCAAACTGCTGAAGCGTTAAGGTCTTTTTGCCGGAAGCTAATTCGGTCGCGCCACTTCGCCAGTATAATTTCTCCAACATTGCAGAAACACTTTTATCCATCAAGGTATCGCGTTCAGCAACACTTACCAGGTTAATCATGTCGGTGGAATAGATTTCAATAAGCCGGTATTGAGCCGATTGAAAACCGCTTGCCGGTAGTAAGGCCATTCTGAATTTCAGAAACTGCTCTTTCTCCATGCCCTCAACCATTACACCAAAAGAACTTTCGAGCTGGCGGAAGTAGCGGATTACGCGATCCAGCCGGTCGATAAAAAAATCTTCCGTGAGGTTTTCGCGCTTGGTGATTTGTTCCAGTTCGTGAAGTATAAGGTTGAAATATAATTCGGTTATCTGGTGATACAGAATAAAAACCTTTTCGTCAGGAAACCGGGTCTTGGGGTTTTGAAGACTTAGTAAGGTATCCAGGTGAATGTAGTCCCAGTACGTGAGGTAGTCTGCATACAAAAGGCCATCGAGGTAAGAGGAAAGATCCTGGCCCATGGCATCATACTTGGCCTGCAATTTTTGTAACTGTTCCAGAAGTACCGGGTCTACCATTTTATCGTCCATACGATCACAATAAGAATGTAAATTATCTATGGCATCTCTAAAAACCTCCATTATCCTTCTCCCTTTGGAGAAGGGAAGGGATGAGGTAAAATAAAAAGTAGTTTTTAGAGGTGCCCTTGTGTAAATTTGAGTGAAAGTTAATGCATTAATCGAAAACTCTATGTCAACTTCCACCGCACCGGCTGCCAAGAAATCTATGAAGCAGGATTTATTCGATCACCCCGACTTTTACGCTGTAGATGATCTGCTCACCGAAGAACAAAAACTCATTCGCAGTTCCATTCGCGACTTTGTGAAGAAAGAAATTTCGCCCTACATCGAAGACTGGGCTCAGCGCGCACACTTCCCTTACGAAATCGTAAAAAAATTTGGCGACATCGGTGCTTTTGGACCCACCCTACCTACCCTATATGGTGGTGGTGGCCTTGACTACATTTCATACGGGTTGATCATGCAGGAAATTGAACGTGGTGATTCGGGCATGCGCTCCACGGCTTCGGTGCAAGGTTCGCTGGTGATGTACCCCATCTATAAATTCGGCAGTGAAGCACAACGCAAAAAATATTTACCCAAGCTTGGTTCAGGTGAATGGCTCGGTTGCTTTGGATTAACGGAGCCCGACCACGGTTCAAATCCATCGGGCATGGTAACAAACTTCAAAGACATGGGCGACCATTATTTATTGAATGGTGCCAAGATGTGGATATCCAATTCTCCCCGTGCTGATGTAGCCGTAGTATGGGCCAAGAACGAAGCAGGCAGAATTCACGGACTGATTGTTGAGCGCGGCATGGAAGGATTCTCCACACCCGAAACGCATGGCAAGTGGTCGTTGCGGGCAAGTACCACCGGTGAATTGGTTTTTGATAATGTGAAAGTACCAACGGAAAATTTACTGCCGGGTAAAAATGGATTAGGTGCCCCGATGATGTGTTTGGATTCGGCTCGTTATGGAATTGCCTGGGGTGCCATTGGTGCTGCCATGGATTGTTATGATTCTGCCAGAAGGTACGCAGCCGAAAGAATTCAATTCGGAAAGCCCATCGCTTCGTTTCAGTTAATTCAAAAGAAGCTTGCCGAAATGTTAACCGAAATCACCAAAGCACAACTGCTGAACTGGCGCTTAGGTGTATTGATGAATGAAGGCAAAGCCACCACCCCGCAAATCTCGATGGCGAAACGAAACAGTGTGCAGATGGCGCTCGAAATTGCGCGCGAAGCCAGACAAATGCATGGCGGCATGGGTATTACCGGAGAGTACCCGATTATGCGCCACATGATGAATTTGGAATCGGTAGTAACCTACGAGGGAACCCACGATATTCATTTATTGATTCTTGGAAACCAGATTACGGGGATACCTGCGTTTGTTTGATTGAAAGATTCAATGTCGTTTAGTTAAGCGTCCATATAACCCTCTCTTTTGGAGAGGGAAGGGTGAGGCCCTCAAAAAAGAGCTTAGGTAGACGACATTGATTGAAGATTTTTGATTGCAAAATTGGAAGATTAATTAACGTTAACATTTTACGATGAGAAAGTTGTTTAGCATTTTATTAATAGGAGTGTTAGCTACCGCTATAGGTTGTGAAGATGAACCTAATTATCCGATCATACCCTACATTGAGTTCAAGGAATTTTGGTTTGAAGAAACTCCTGCCCCTGAAATGATGGACAGCTTGGTTCTTACCATCAAATTCCGTGATGGCGATAATGATTTAGGAATTGATCCCCTAGAGCACTCATTTCCATACCATTGGGCTGATTTTTTTCTTGCCAACAACGGAGAACTGAGCCCCGTTTCAACCTGGGTTTTGAGTACAACGGAAGCTTCGCCAAGAGTTTTCGATCCCGTAATTTATTCACCTTCAGAGAAGTCCGGTAAACTGGCAACAATTAAAACAAAATCAGAGCCCGGTTATGAGTTCATGCCCTCAGATGAATTTCCATATAGTTGCATGAATTACATATACGAAAGTGTGTACATCGAGCAAAGCAATGTCTGGATGATTGATGATACGGATAACATTATCGAAACAATCGACAACGTAACTCCCCCACTCTTCTTAGTAGCTGAAACCTTTTACACTGAATACAACGAAAACCAATTCAACATCATTATTGATTTTCTGGTAGAGCAACCCGATGGTTCATTTAACAAGTTCGATTGGAGAACCAACTTTTGCGCAACCTTCGATGGACGCTTTTCCAATAAATCTGCCAGCCCATTTACAATTAAAAAAACATCACGATGGGAAGGACAACTTACTTATGCCATGAAAAGTAGTTACTTTATTACTTTGTTTAAAGGAAAGAAGTTAAAACTCAGGATTTACATTAAAGACCGTGCATTTCATAACAGCAATGTTATTGAAACAGATGTTATTCAATTCTGATATCCGCTGTTGATTTATTTTGATTTCATCATTTGTTGGCAATACCTTCGCGGCATTATTAACTAAATATTTTTTATGAAACTAAGACCCTTACTTACACTGGCTGCGTTTGCCGCCATTCTTTCATCGTGCGGAATTAACGATCTGGAAGATCGTTTGGACAAAGTTGAAAATGCACTTGGAACTGATGAGCCTATTCGATTCAATTTTACTACAACAAATTATGAAGATGCAGAAATCGCTAAAAATGCAAGCTACAGTTTTAAGAGTAGCAGTTACTATACTTCATACATGTGGGATTATGGAGATGGTGAATACTACATCTTCGTTCAGCGTCTTGGTGATGTAACTTGGGAAGATGACGCATGGATTGAATTCAACTATAATACCGTTACAAAGGAAGTATCTAATGCAGCCGCTTATTTACAGTTTAGAGATCAAAGCGGTCAACGGATTAACCCAACATTTGACCCCGATAATGCAGGTCATACTTTCGAGTTAAAAGTACACTCATTCAACGGTGAAAGTGGTAAGATTGAGGTTGAAGTAATCGCCTCTACCGATGAAACGGCTTCTAACAACGAATACGAAGGCAAGGCAATGAGTGTAAATATGAAGTTCAAAGGCAAACTAGGTGTGTTCCTGGATTAATTCATTCTGCTCAATCCAAACACTTACAAAGGCTGGCTATTTCAACCAGCCTTTTATTTTTTCATAAGGAATTACAAAGTCTTGTGCGCCCATCACATACGGTGCCACTTCATAAATATTGAAGACAAAGCGAATGCCCTCAGGGGTAAAACCGTAATTACTGTTCAACGTAAATTCATCTTCCGGAAACTCATAGCCTTGTTCGGAATATGAAGTACTGTCAGAAAACTCTATCGACTGGCGAAAGGCTTCTTCACCGGCTGCGGTTAACGCTGCTTCATAGCCTGGCTTCAGTACATCGGCTAATGTTACGCGTGCTCCGGTAACAGGATGAAGATTTATAAAATACGTTTCGTACCCACCGTGCGCGCCACCGGTAAAGTATTCGGTAGTAGAAACCAGGCTGATCAATGAATCGCTGGTGATCACCACATCAACAGCTGCATCAAACGACCACCCCAGCGTGTTCTCCTCAAACTCTTCCACGAAAGATTCAAACTCGCCAACGAAAGCATGGCCATCAGCTTCAAACGAAAGCGAATCTAAAGTCGGGTTACCGCTACTTACGGTTAATGCAATACCCTTGGTGATGGAATCGAGTACTGCCTGGGGCAACCCCGTAAACACCGGGTACGCTACTTCGTACGAGGCACACGGGATTGTATCCACCGCACAACCACCTTTCGATTCTAGGTGAAACGTTTTTAACTCGTAACCAACCAACGGTTTTTCTTTCTCATCTTTCTTAGGAGAACACGCGAGCGCAGCCAGCATAACGAATAGCGAGAGGAGTCTTACTTGCATACTATTTCTACTTTAATACTTCGGCCAGTTTATCATCCAACGCTTTACCCCGAAGGTTCTTCGCGATGATCACACCGTTCGGATCGAGCAACAGTGAAAAAGGAATACCGGTAATGTTATAGGTTTTGGCGGCTTCCGATTGCCAGTACTTCAGATCCGAAACATGCGTCCAGGTAAGACCATCTTGTTTGATGGCCTGCATCCAATCACTCTTGCTTCGGTCGAGCGACACACCAAACACGGTGAACCCTTTCGACTTGTATTTATTGTAGGCTTTAACCACGTTAGGATTTTCCTGCCGACAGGGTCCGCACCACTTGGCCCAGAAATCAACCAACACATAGCGGCCCTTCATCGATGAGAGTTTCACTACCTGGCCGGTGGTATCGGGCAACGCAATTTCAGGCGCGGGTTGACCAATGGCCAGCAATTTCATTTTATCAACACTGGCTCCGAAATCTTTTGAAACCTGATATTCAGGCCACTCTTTTTTCAATTTATCCGCCACAGCAATGTAGGTATCAATGTACTTATCGCTGTCGATAACATTACTCTGCAGTAAGTTGATAGCTCCCAGCGAAGGTGGCGAAGTCTTCAGCAGGTTGGCAACTTCATCGTGGCTTTTCTCAATGAGCTTGCCGTGAATTTTGGCATACGAACTCCTCAGTTCATCAACACGGTCCATATCTTTTGCCTGATAGGCAACCTGGTATTCTTCATTCAGCTTGGCAATCTCTGGTGAGCGCCCGGCCTCCTGTTCGGCTGCCTGCAGGATACCTTGCACCTTGTAAATAAGGTCTATTTCTGGCGAGCCTTTAATTTCAGAAAATCCACGTGCATCATTTCCGTCAGCATTAACCTGAACGTTGGACTTGTATAAAATAAAGTCAATCGACTGACGGCCATAAAAAGTAATCTTGTAGTACCCTGGCTGCGATAATTTAACTTGCTTGGAATAAGTGTAATTGCTTTTCAGTTTGATCGTATCCTGCCAGCCGAACGATCCATTCTTGATTTCCTGAATAGTAATCTGCCCTTGCTGCGGAAACCCTACTTTACCAGATACGGTTACTGTCCAGGCTTCAGCACCGGCTGCTTCTTCTTTTGTAGTAGACGAACACGAAAAGCCCAACGCCAACAACATAAAGCTTAGCGCCCTTGCCTTAACCCACTTCATCGATCTGCCTTCTACTTTTTGCTCTCTGCTTTCTGCTTTCATGCTTCCTGTAATTTCTTGGTTAATAATTGTGTTGCTACTTTCGGATCGGCCTTACCCTTACTGCGTTTCATCACCTCGCCCATAAACATGGTGATGATATTCTTCTTGCCTTTCTTGAACTCCTCAACCTTCAATGGAAATTCTTTCAGCACTTCTTCAACGATGGGTAAAATCGAATCCTGGTTACTATCCTGGATAACATTCAACTGCTGGGCCACTTCAAGCGCAGACTTGCCCGGATTTTTCAGCAACTCCGGAAATACCTTATGCGAGGCGATTCCAAAGTTGATTTTCCCTTCATCAATCAGTGCGATAATCTCCGCCACTACCTGTGGCTTCAATGGAAATTCATCAGCCGATAAATTAAAATCATTCAGGTACGACTTTATCGGCCCCATTACCCAGTTGGCTGCAGCTTTGTAGTTACTGGTGTGCTTGCCAATTTCATCGAAGTACAGCGCTACTTCTTTTGTATCGGTAAGTACCTGGGCATCGTATACCGAAAGATTATACATTGTAGTGTACTTCTGCTGCAATTCCCTTGGCAAAGCAGGCATGGATGCTTTGATCGTGTTCAGCCAGTGCTCAGAAACTTCCATCGGGCTTAAATCCGGGTCAGGGAAATATCGGTAGTCATTCAGTTCTTCCTTGGTGCGCATGCCATAGGTTTTGCCACTGCCCACATCATACGTGCGGGTTTCAGAAATGATAGCGGTACCTTTTTCGAGCAACCCAATCTGGCGCTCTACTTCATGATCGATGGCGTGCTTCACATTATGCATCGAGTTCATGTTTTTGATCTCGACTTTCTTGCCATACTCGGTGGCATCGTTCAGCATCACCGATACGTTGGCATCGCACCGCATAGAGCCTTCTTCCATGTTGCCATCGCAGATGTCGAGGTAGCGAACAAGTTTTCGCACCTCGGTGAGAATAGCGTGCGCATCTTCCGAACTTCTGAGATCGGGTTCTGTTACAATTTCAATCAGTGGAACACCGGCACGATTGAAGTCCACCAAGGTATCGGCCTCCCCTTCCAGGTGGATGGATTTGCCGGCATCTTCTTCGATGTGAATTCTGTTGAGCTTAATATCCTTCAACCCATCTTTAGAATTGATGGTGATGTATCCGCCTTTACAAATTGGCGTGCGGTCTTGCGTTAATTGATAACCCTTCGGCAGATCAGGATAGAAATAATTCTTGCGATCAAAAATATTGAAGCGTGAAATCGCTGAATGGCAGGCCAGCCCCATCTTGATAGCGTACTCTACTACTTTCTTGTTAAGCTTTGGTAATGTACCCGGATGGCCAAGCGTGATCACACTCAGGTTAGTATTCGGATCGCTGCCAAACGCGTTCGAATCGCCAGCATAAATTTTACTGTTGGTAAGAAGCTGTGCATGCACTTCAAGACCAATGACTACCGTGTATTTATCGCGAATGGATTTGTCCATGAATTAAAAACTAATCAACGTCAACGTTGATTCTCAATTACTATTTAAAAACCGCCTTCTCAAGGCGTACTATTCTGTCGTTCGTATCTGCGAGTTTCAACAGTGCACGCGAGTTTTCAGATGAGATCAGATTAAGTTTTACTATTTCTCCCTGAACCTTATCAAGACTGGTTTCCACCTTCATAAGTCGCTGCTCAACTGTTAGCGTAAGTTTATCTACACGATCAGTTACCCGATCAACACGCTCAGCCAGAACATCAAACTTGTGAAGCATCTCAGCCAGCAGTTCTACAATTCGTTGCTCATTTTTCATAACGGTATTTGGTTTTAGTGAATATATCAATGAACCAATTTACGCGCTTTTTCTATAACAGCATCCAGGCCATTCAGGTTCTTTCCTCCAGCGGTAGCAAAGAACGGCTGACCTCCGCCACCGCCTTCAATTTCCTTCGCGAGTTCTTTCACCATATTGCCCGCATGGTAAGTATTGGTTGAAGCCAACTTCTCACCGATCATCACCGCTACTTGTGGTTTGCTGTCAACATCAGCCGCGAGAACCATTAACAAGTCATCAAATTGATTTCGCAAGCCATAGGCAATATTCTTCAAGGCATCAGCATTCGGCACCGATACCTTTTCAATAATCAAACTATAGCCATTATTCTTCACCGCCTTCGAAGCCAATACATCCTTTAACTGATTGGCTTGCTCTTGCTGCATGGCTTCGAGTTTTTTCTCCAGCGCGTGTTTTTCTTCGATCAGGTTTTTCGTTGAGGTGAGAATATCCTTTGGGTTCTTCAGCAACTCTTTCACCTGATTCAATACTCCTACCGACTCGCGAACAAAACGTTCTGCTTCTTCGGCTGTGATCGCTTCGATTCTTCGAACACCAGCCGCCACGGAACTCTCTGAAACAATTTTAAATAATCCAATCTGACCGGTGGCAGCAACATGTGTACCGCCACAAAGCTCTACCGAAAATTTCGGATCGAAGGTAATCACACGAACAAAGTCGCCATATTTTTCACCGAACAAAGCCATCGCTCCAAGCTGCTTCGCCTGGTCGATCGGCACATTGCGTCTTTCATCCAGGTGAATATTCTCACGCACCTTCTGGTTCACAATGTCTTCCACCTTCTGAATTTCCTCAGGTGTCATGGCTGCAAAATGTGAGAAGTCGAAGCGCAGAAGCTTATCATTCACGAGCGAACCTTTCTGTTCAACGTGCTTACCCAACACCTGACGAAGTGCTGCGTGAAGCAAGTGGGTAGCCGAGTGATTGTCCATACTCAACTGACGCTTGTGCTTGTTCACTACTGCACTAAAAGCCGTAGTGAGGTTAGTGGGCAATGAAGTGGTAAAGTGAACAATCAGTTCGTTCTCCTTTTTTGTATCGATGATGAAAATTTTCTCATTGGCATTTTCGATGTAGCCTGTGTCGCCAACTTGGCCACCACTTTCTGCATAGAACGGTGTGCGATCAAATACCAATTGAAACAACTCTTTATCCTTCTGTTTGATTTTACGGTACTTGATCAGCCTAACATCAGATTCAAGATTATCATATCCAATAAATTCTGTCTTAGCATCTGCTCCCACCAAAATCCAGTCACCGGTCTCTTTTGCAGCCGCAGCCTTGGAACGCGACTTCTGTTTGTCCATCTCTACCTTGAAGCCTTCTTCGTCTACCGAGAAGCCTCGTTCACGGGCGATCAACGAAGTGAGGTCAAGCGGGAAGCCGTAGGTATCGTACAATTCGAAAGCTTGTTCACCGCTAATAGCCGTCAGTGTTTCAATACGCTTCAATCCTTTCTCAAGCGTTCTCAAGAACGAAGTCTCCTCCTCAAAAATCACTTTACCAACGTAATCTTTCTGCGATTCAAGTTCAGGAAATACATCTTTAAGCTGATTCCCTAATACCGGCACCAACTTGTAAATGAAGGGTTCTTTGAAATTGAGGAACGTAAAGCCGTAGCGAACCGCTCTTCTCAAAATCCGTCTGACCACATAGCCTGCACCCGTGTTGGACGGTAACTGACCATCCGCAATAGCAAATGAAACGGCCCGCACGTGATCGGCAATAACACGCATCGCGATGTCTGTCTGTTCTGTACTTTTATCTCTTACAGTAAGGGGTAGTATTCTGTTATCCAAATTGCCAGAATAAGGTATTCCGGAATGCTGCGATATGAATGACAAGAGCGGAGTAAATACATCGGTATCGTAATTCGAAGTCTTCTTTTGAATGGCCATACAAAGACGCTCGAAGCCCATACCCGTATCGACATGCTGAGCCGGAAGTTTTTCCAACGAGCCATCAGCCTTACGATTAAACTCCATGAACACGAGGTTCCAAATCTCCACTACCTGCGGGTGACTGGCATTCACCAATTCTTTTCCGGGAAGTTTCTTTACCTCCTCATCGCTGCGAAGGTCGATGTGAATTTCGGAACACGGACCACACGGACCTTGCTCGCCCATCTCCCAAAAATTATCTTTTTTATTTCCACGAAGAATCCGCTCTTCGGCAATATGCTCTTTCCAGAAATTGTGGGCATCCTGATCGAACGCCAGGTTCTCTTTGGCATCGCCTTCAAACACAGTTACATAAAGACGATCTTTCGGAAGGTTGTATTCCACCGTTAACAATTCCCACGCCCAAGCGATAGCATCCTTTTTAAAGTAGTCGCCAAAACTCCAGTTGCCCAGCATCTCGAACATGGTGTGGTGATAGGTATCAATACCTACCTCTTCCAGGTCGTTGTGCTTGCCGCTTACCCGCAGACATTTTTGTGTGTCGGCCACGCGCGAACTTTTGGGTTTGGCGTTTCCCAGGAAGCAGTCTTTAAACTGCACCATACCGGAGTTGGTAAACAAGAGTGTGGGATCGTTCTTCAACACAAGAGGCGCTGAAGGCACGATGGTGTGGCCTTTTTTCTCAAAAAACTCTAAAAATTTCCGTCTGATCGAACCCGAATCCATTTCACTTACGATTTAAAAAATTTGTGCTCCTGGCTTGAAATCCACCCCGTTATAAGAGAGGAACCCAAGATCTCCTCCAGAAACCCTTCCGTAACGGGAAGGATTTGGGTGAGTGGAGCTGTTTTTACTATATTGCCCCATTAAAAAAACAAGGCAAGCCACAAAATTAAGCGCAGTTGACACAGATTAAGCAGGTAATGGAGTTTTTTTTCTGGCTTGTACGCATTGAACTTTCGACCCTGAACCTGACTTAATGAAGCAACCCCGGTACACGTACAATTCGGAGACATGCCAGTACGAGCCTGCCAGGATAACCTGGAAAGATGGGGTAGTAATAGCAATGGGGTTGTTGGTAACGGGCGCTTTCTTATGCGTAGGCATTATCTTTCTTCACAACCGTTTACTGGAAACTGAAGGTGAACGCGCACTTCGGGCCGAAAACAAAATCCTGAAAACACATAAGCCAGTTCTGGAAGCCGAGCTTTTGAACATTGAAAGTACGCTGCATAAATTAAAAGCAGAAGACCAATCGCTTTACACCAAGCTCTTTAATACTACTCCGCCTACTGCCGCGCAAAAAAAATCATCGGTTACAAAAGAGCAGGTACTGCTGGCGGATGCTTCGCAGTTCCGTTCCATTCTAACTACACTGGAAGAGAAATCAACTGAGCTGGCCGAACACTCTACAAAGACTAACCAGGCATTTGGCAACGCTATCCATGTTGATAAAACGGATGTTGATCTCATGGTTTCAATTCCTTCGCGAATACCGCTTGCTGATCCCGCGATCGATAAGCTGGCATCCGGTTTTGGTAAACGTGTAAACCCCTTTCATAAGGGAATGTATTTTCACCCTGGATTGGATTTCGTTGCACCACGAGGCACCGAGGTTTACGCTACCGCACCGGGGGTAGTACGTAGTATAAACAAAACTGCCGTGGAAGCCGGATATGGCAATTCCATTTTGATCAACCATGGAAACGGTTTAGAAACCCGCTACGCACACCTGGAAGAAATCAGGGTAAAGCCCGGACAAAAAATAGCAAAGGGGATGGTGATTGGCACTGTAGGAAACAGTGGTGGCTCCATGGCTCCCCACCTTCATTATGAAATTATTCGCGATGGCGATACCATCGATCCTGCTCCGTATATCATGGAGGGGTTGAACAGCCAGCAATATTCGAAGTTGATGGAAAGAAGTAAAAAACAAAACCAGTCACTCGATTAATGGCGCGCACCCGATACATATACAATCCGGAAACGTGCAAGTATGAGCCGGTATACCTTAAAGGAAAGGCGTTACGTAATTCAGTACTGGCCTTTTTAGGGGGCTCGCTGGTGTTGGCATTGATCGGTTACGGAATCTACATTCAGTACATTGGTTCAATGGACGAAATGATTCTGAAAGACCGGAATGTAAAGCTTAAAATCGAATGGCAAATTCTGGAAGAACGCATAACGAATGCGTATGCCGCGCTCCACGAGTTGATCGATAAAGACGATAACAATTACCGCGTTATTCTGGATTCGAACCCCCTGGAACCGAGCATTCGCGATGCAGGGATTGGTGGTAGTGAAAAATTTAACGCGAACGAAATCAAAGACTTTCCCATTGTATTGAACAGCTATACCAATCTTCTACATTTAAAAAATCAACTTGATGTAGAAGTACAATCCTACGAAGAATTAAAAGCGATGGTCGAGGATAAAGTAGAAGCATGGGCATCGCGACCTGCCATTCAACCAATCAACAACAAACAACTGGATCGCCTGCACCTTACCTATGGTTCGCGTCTCCATCCGCTCTTTCATGTGATACGAGAACACAAAGGGCTGGACTTTGCCGCGCAGAAAGGTACACCGGTGTATGCAACCGGTGATGGTAAAATTGCCATGGCCTACTTCTCTGATTCGTATGGCAATGTTGTTTACGTTAATCACGGCCACGATTACGAAACACGCTACGCGCACTTATCCGGCTTTGCTGTAAAAGCAGGTGAGCAAATTAAGCGTGGGCAGGTAATCGGCTATGTAGGCAACACCGGGAACTCCAAGGCGGCACATCTTCACTATGAAGTTCTGTTTAAAGGAAACCACGTTAATCCGATTAACTTCTTCCAACGCGACCTTAGTAATAAGGAGTATGACAAGTTGATTGAAGACGGTAAAAATAATACTGCACCGCTGGATTGATTCTCCTTTTCGTTGGAGGCTCCAAGTTCAAGGTTGCGCATTCAAAGTTCTAGTCTCAAATTTCCTGTGTCATCTCCAAGACAACTATTCCAATATGTATCCAGGAACCTGAAACTTTAAACCCGGAACTTGGAATTCTGGAACTTGAAACATTCAACCTGGAACAATTCTCCATTTTGTTTTTTCTCCTTCAAAATTCTGCTTTCTTTGCTGCATAATTAGTTGGCAATGCGGTCTTTAGTCTTTGGTAGTTTATTTTTTGTTTCAACTTTCGTTTCTGCCCAATCCGACACCTTATCGATCATTGGTGTCGGTGATATTATGATGGGTACTAACTACCCTGAAAACAAACTCCCACCCAACAATGGCGAATTCTTAATGAAACAAGTGGAGCACGTGCTCCGCGATGCCGATGTTACATTCGGAAATTTGGAAGGTACGCTGCTCGATAGCGGTGGTACACCTAAAACATGCCGTGATCCAAAAGTTTGTTATGCTTTCCGAACACCTGTCGGCTATGTAAAGAACCTGGTTAATGCAGGCTTTGATATGGTTAGCCTGGCCAACAACCATGCGGGCGATATGGGCGATGCCGGCAGAAAAAGCAGCATGAGAACATTAGAAGAAGCCGGCATTCTGCATGCTGGTCAGCTCAGTCAAAAAACGGTAATCTTCGAAAAGGATAGTATTAAATACGGCCTTGTCGCATTTGCACCCAACAGTAATTGTGTTCCGCTGAACGACCTCGAAGGAGCTAAAGCCTTGGTAGTCGATCTCGCTACCAAAGTAGATGTTGTGATTGTGTCCTTTCATGGTGGTGCCGAAGGTGCGCAATACCAGAATGTACCGCGTGCTACCGAAATGTATCACGGAGAAAACCGTGGCGATGTTTACAAATTTGCGCACATACTCATTGACGCTGGCGCTGATATCATCTTTGGACATGGCCCGCATGTTACACGCGCAGTGGAGGTGTACAAGGATCGCTTTATAACCTACAGTATGGGCAATTTCTGTACGTATCGCGGCATCAGTGTATCGGGTGTAAATGGACTTGCTCCTATCATCAAGGTGTTCACCGATAAAACCGGAAAATTTTATCACGCCAAGATCACACCAACGTATCAAACCTATGGAGGGGGCGTTCAGATCGACCCTCAACATCAGGTGATCAAAAAGATACAGGAACTCACGAAAAAAGATTTTCCTGAGACTCGTATTCAGATTGCCGAGAATGGTTTAATTACTTATCTTGCTCAATAACATGGCGTATAAAGAAAAGGAAATCGAAAAGCTTTACTTCTCTATCGGAGAAGTGGCTGATATTTTCAACGTTGCTCCATCACTCATCCGTTTCTGGGAGTCAGAGTTTGATCTTATCAAACCAAAGAAAAACAGAAAAGGAAATCGCCAGTTCACCAAAGAGGATATCGAGAATGTTCGCACCATTTACCACCTGGTAAAAGAAAAAGGATTCACCCTGCAAGGCGCCAAAGACATGCTGCGAAACGATACGCAGGCGGTACGCGACAAAATGGAAATGATTGACTCGCTTAAAAAAGTAAGAGGCTTTCTCGTAGAAATGAGAGAAAAGCTGCACTAGTAAATTATAAATTTTAAGAAGAGCCGATGGAAACACATCGGCTTTCTTTTTTTGAAATTGTTGTGTATTATGGATCAGGAAAGACTCTCCATCATTGCATTGCATTTTATACCAGGACTTGGTGATTACACGGTTCGACAGTTAGTGAGTTATTGCGGCTCGGCAGAAAAAGTTTTTAAAACCCCGAAAGGCAAACTTCTTAAAATTCCAGGCATCGGTCAGGTAACAGCCGAGGCAATTACAAAAGATCAACCGTTTAAGAAGGCCGAACAGGAAATCAAGCGAGCCGAAAAGGAAAATACAGAACTTGTTTTTTACACCGATAAAAAATATCCATCGCGATTACGCCAGCTTGCCGATGCTCCCTCCCTACTTTATGTCAACGGAAACATTGATTTCGAAAATCCAAAAACAGTAGGCATCGTTGGTACCCGAAGATCAACCGACTACGGAAAGAATTGCGTGGAAGAACTCGTTGAAGGATTAGTGCCGCATGACGCGTTGATCATTAGCGGCCTCGCGTATGGTATCGACATCCAGGCGCACAAGCAGGCGCTGCGAAACAACCTGCCAACCCTGGGTGTGATGGGCAGCGGCATGGATGTGATCTATCCGGCTGCCCACAAGGAAACCGCGCGCAAGATGTTGAGTCATGGTGGGTTGATTACAGAGAATCCATTCGGAACAAAACCTGATGCGCATAACTTCCCGGCACGCAATCGTATAATTGCCGGGTTAAGCGATGCGTTAATTGTAGTGGAAGCAGCCGAAAAAGGTGGCGCACTCATCACCGCGGAAATTGCCAACAGTTATAACAAAGATGTTTTCGCTTTCCCCGGAAACATTGGGCAAAGTTTTTCAGCCGGATGCAATGAGCTGATCAAAGCCAACAAAGCTCACCTGCTTACATCCGTGAAAGACCTGGAATTCATTATGAACTGGGATATCAACACAACGGGTACACCGCAAAAGAAAGAATCGCTAACCCTTGATTCGTTCGAACCGAATGAACAAACTGTTTTAAAAGTATTGCTCGATAACAATAATCAATTGATGATTGATGAACTCAGTTGGCGAAGCGGTTTAGCCGTAAGTCAGCTGGCTGCTGTGTTGCTGGGCCTGGAGTTTAAGGGTGTTGTTAGTGCACTTCCCGGAAAGGTTTACAAGATAGCCATGGGCAGCAGGCAATAGATAAACAGGGAACAAACTACAACCTGGCTTTACTCGGCACTAACTAGTAGCTTCCGTCACTCTCTTGTGTCTTCTGATTACACTTTTCTTTAATGACTTCGTAGGCTTTCAAATCGCCAAGTTCACCGGCTTTGCTCAGGTCGAGGCAGCCGTTTTTCATGTCGCCAAAGTTTATACGAAGAATACCCCGCATGTAGTAAGCATCTACATTCTTAGGATTGATCTGTATAATTTTAGAGCAGTCGTTAATTGCGTCTTCATAAGCCTGAAGAAACTGTTTGGCTTTTCCACGATTGAAGTACGCCTCTATGTAGTTTTCGTTAATGGTAATGGCCGAAGAAAAATCAGCAATAGCACCGTAGTAATCCTGCAACTTCATCTTCACGTTGCCGCGGGCAAAGAACGCATCGGCAAACTTTGCATTCTTTTCGATGGCCGTATTGTAATCTTTCATGGCCCCGTGGCGGTCGTCAAACTTATCCTTGATATTACCACGCAGGTAGTACGCAGCGGCATAGTTTGGATCCACTTCAATGGCTTTATTCACATTGAGCAGCGACTCCATAAACTCATTCTTCTCATACAACTCACGACCTTTCTGGGTATAGTCCTTCGCACCTTGTGAAAACACCAGGCCGGAAGCCAAAACCAAACATGTGAAGAGCACTACCTGTTTCATATCTCCTTGAATTTAAGCAAAATTAACCGATTAATCTTCAAGTGAACTGCTAACGTAATATTTTCAATGCTTTGGAAATATTTCATCGGCCGTTTTCATGGCTTCGGCAAGCGCCTCTTTGTTAAGACCTGTTACTATGCCTTTCTCCTCCAGGCATGCGATGATCGTTTCTGTTGCCAGGTTGCCAACTAAATCGTCTTCTGCCATGGGGCATCCACCGAAACCACGGATTGCACCATCAAACCGCTTACACCCTGATTGAATGGCGGCTTCAATTTTTTCAACAGCCGTTGCAGGATTGGAATGAAGATGAACCCCAATCTCTGTGTGTGGATACTGCTTCGACAATGAGGTGAACAAATTCGTAATGGTATCGGGGTTGGAAACGCCAATGGTGTCGGCCAGTGAAATAACAGAAGAGCCGAGCGTTACCATAATGTCAACAAACTGAGCGACCAATGCTACATCGTACGGATCGCCATACGGATTTCCGAAACCCATGCTGATGTACGTCACCAGTTTCTTGTTCGATCGCAAACAAATATTCTGAATTGCTTCGACAGTATTCAGTGCCTCCCCGATTGACTTGTTGGTATTCCGTTGTTGAAAAGTTTCAGAAATGGAAAGCGGGAAGCCAAGATAAGTAATGCCCTCATGAAGGGCTGCCTCCTCCGCCCCGCGTGTGTTCGCAACAATGGCCAGCAGTTTTGATCGGCTGTTTTTCCAATCGAGTTGCTCCAGTACTTCCTTCGTATCACGCAACTGGGGTATCGCTTTTGGTGACACAAAGCTTCCGAAATCGATCGTGTCGAATCCTATCTTTAAAAGTTGATTGATGTAACGTACCTTATCTTCGGTTGGGATGAACTTCTCCAACCCTTGCATGGCATCGCGGGGGCATTCGATTAGCTTTATTGTTCCAGGTTCTCGATTCAATGTTCCAGGGATTATGTTCAAAGGTAAAGACAACCGTTTGAACAACAATGAACCGAAAACTTGGAACATTGAACCGGAAACAAAACCGGTAAGTAAAAGTCATAGTAAAATAACCGAAGATGGTCGGAAGCTAATGCGCTTCATCCATCATTTTGAATAACTTTGGTAATTCACGCAGATATATAGCCTATCGAAACCTCTGTACTATGCCATTACCCGAACTAGCCGGCTCCCTCGGACTAAAGCGAGCCGCACACCTCTTGCGCAGGGCTACCTGTGGCGCCACCAAACAACAAATTGATACGTTTGCCACTTACACACCCGTGCAAGCCATAACACAACTCTATCGTCAAACACTTCCCGATCCGGTTTTACCAATCGACCCCCAAACAGGGCAAACATGGGTGACGCTTACGGGCCAACTCACCGAAGCCAACACCGAGGATAGTGAACTTCAGGAATTCTTCAAAGGCTGGTTCATCGGGCAAATGCTTAACCCTTCGCTTGCCTATGCTGCCCGCGAAAGACTGGTGATGTTTTTACATACGCACTTCACTACCATTCAGGAAAAAGTGAACAGCAGTCGTGCGTTGTATTTTCAAAATCAACTGTTCCGGATTTTTGCACTGGATGCGCTCAATGCCAATCCCGATGTAAACATCAAAGAGCTAACCGTAAGAATAAGTATCGACAACGCCATGCTGATCTTACTGGACGGTACACTCAACGTAAAAGGTAGTCCGAACGAAAACTATGGACGCGAACTTCTTGAATTGTATACAATAGGCCGCGGACTGGAGGGTAACATTGTTGGAACCCCCGATGGTGATGGCGACTACGTTGTGTATAAAGAACAGGATGTACAAGCCGCTGCAAAGGTACTTTCAGGATGGGAAGACGATACCGACTTTGAAGTTGCCAACCAATATGTTGCGCCCGATCCGGCAGCAGGAATTCCTCACGGCACAGTGAAAGGAAGTATCACCAATGCATCATCACACGATAACGATCCAAAAACTTTTTCAAACCGACTGGATGATACTATTATAGAAGCCGATCCATTACTACTCAACGGTGCTGATCCTACGTTCGAAAGTTCGTTGGATGAAATCCGTCAGCTCGTTGACCTGATCTACTCCAAAGAAGAAACCCGCAAGAATATATGTCGAAAGATTTACCGATTCTTTGTGTATGGTCCGCATTCGGCTGAAGCATCGCAGGCGGTAGACAATGCTGTGATCACCGAAATGGCCAACACCCTGCTGGACAACAACTACAAGATTCAGCCGGTCATTGAAAATTTATTACGCAGCCAGCATTTCTATGAAGCAGGAGGAACAATACCTGACGACAACTTTGGAGGCATAATCAAATCACCACTCGATCTGGTGGTAGGTACCCTGCGATTCTTCAATGTGCCCGTACCCGATATGGCCGCGGCACCACAGCAGTTCTACGACTTTACGGGTGAAATTCTTCGGCAGCTCGATCTGCAGGGAATGAAGTTCTATCAACCGTACGATGTGGCCGGCTATGAAGCGTACCATCAGTTTCCGCTGTATCATCGTTTCTGGATCACCCCTAACTCGATAACACGCAGGTATGATTTCATGCGCGATCTTGTCACCACATCACGACAGTTTCCGATTAAAGTGAATGCTTACGCGTACGTTACCGCCAACTTTGCAGCAGTAGCGCCTAACGCGCGCAACCTGCTGATTGAATTGGTGAAGTATCTTTTCCCGATCAGCGATAACATCGATTTTAATGACGGCACAAACTCTGGTCTTACCACAGCCCGTATGAATTACTTCCTGGCGGTAATGCTGCAGACATTCGATGAAGCCTACTGGACAGCCGAGTGGAGTACCAATCCAGAATGGATGGAGTACATCTTCAATGCCTTGCTGCAATCGCCCGAATATCAACTTGCTTAAACGACCCGAACGACTATGAATAAATCAAGACGAGATTTTTTAAAGAAACTGCCGCTCGCTATGAGCGTTCCTTTTTCCTTGGGTGGTTTACCGGTAAAAGTACTGGGGCAAAACTCGCTGACTGCGCTTGCGGCAGCCAGTACGAACGATAAAGTATTGGTGATACTCCAGATGCACGGTGGTAATGATGGATTGAATTGCCTTATCCCTGTGGAAAAGTATGACGACTACTACAACTCGCGCGCAAACATTGCCATCCCGGCAAGAAACAGTATTCGAAAATATATTGCACTTGACAGCACACTGCCCTCAGCCTCACAGGTTGGACTTCATCCCGACATGCAAGCCATGAAAGTAATGTACGACCAGGGACGCATGGCTGTGGTACAAGGTGTGTCGTATGAAAATAACAACGGCTCGCACTTTCGTGGGCGCGACATCTGGTTCATGGGAGGATCAGCCAACGACTACATCGAGTCCGGATGGTTGGGCCGTTACCTGCAAGGTGAATATGCACCCAAGATCTACCCGGATGAATTTCCGAATCCCGACATGCAAGATCCACTAGCCATTGAAATCGGAGCCGATGTTTCATTGATCTTCCATCAGCGCCAAAACATTCCTACGTCCATTTCACTCTATAGCATTCCGGAGTTTGCCGATCTGGTTGATAACCTGGAAGGGTTCGATGAAATGCCGGATGTTGATCCGAGAGGAATTCCCCCCGAATACCTGGTCGACTCGCCTTATTATAATGAGTTGAAATGGATTCTGGACCTGGAAGATAAAACGCAGGATTATGCCGCCACGCTGGCACAGGAGTATGCATTGGGTATCACTAAACCAAGCGTAACGTATCCCAATCTCTATCCATTCAATGCGCCCTCGGGTAGTAAGACTAATCCGCTTACGTATCAGTTAAAGATGGTCGCTAACCTGCTAGCCGGTGGATGTAAAACAAAAGTATTCCTGGTAAAAATCGGTGGCTTTGATACGCATGCCGATCAGGTAGAGAAATATGATCCTACCATGGGAGCACACGCTGCGCTCATGTATCACATCTCTACAGCGATGAAAGCCTTTCAGGAAGATTTACGCATTAAAGGCCTTGAAGATCTGGTACTTTCGGTAACCACATCCGAGTTCGGACGAAGAGTAAAATCGAACGGAAGTTTTGGAACTGACCACGGCACAGCAGGCCCGATGTTTATCTTCGGCAAAGGTGTAAAAGCCGGTGTTCATGGAGACGCGTTCAAGACTACACCATCGGGCAATAACTTGGACATGCAATACGACTACCGGGTTGTCTATGCTAACATTATGCGCGACTGGATGGGCGTTGACGATGCACGACTCAATAAAATTTTCCCTGACGCCAGCGACATGGATAATGACACCAAAGGATTAATGACAACGGGTACATCGGATGGTACCACGTTTGAAGATCTCCAACTGGCCTCGCAGGATATTCTAAGTGCCGAAAATGGAGTAAGCCAACGATTCGCCTTGATGGGATGTTACCCGAACCCGGCATCAACCAAAACAACTGTGCATTTCAAAATCGACAGTACTTCGCCTGTAACAATAAACCTGTTTGATACGCAAGGCAGAAAAGTAAGTGTGATGGTGAGTGGAACCTTTGTTCCGGGCGAGTACAAAGAAGCCGTAGAACTTACCGGATTGAAAGCCGGCAGCTACGTTTGTGAAATGAAAACCGGATTCTTTAAGGAATCCAAAAAACTGGTTATCGTTAACTAACTTTTTTCGATATTCAAACCCCGGCAGCCCATCACGGAGTAATCTGTGTGGGCTGCAAAAATTAAAAACCAACCCATGAAAAAACTCTACCTCTTGCTGGTATGTGCCGTGCTTGTTATCAGTGCCACAGCCCAGGAAAAACCGGGCGGCAAAAAAAGAAAGAAACCTTCCGGAGCCTACAACAAGCAGAATAATGAAAATGAAAAATTTCTCAACAAGCAATGGTGGCTTGGGTTGAAGGGTGGAATTAACCTGAGCAATACTACGGTCTTAAAAAGTTACTCGGTGATCTCGCGCGATGAGTCCACCGGCACAACTGACAAAAAGTATGAAGACTTCAAACAACTGGGCAGTCAGGTATCGCTTGAAGCATCTTTCTATATCAGCAGATTCTCGCTAAGCTTTCAACCTACCTACCAGCACGCAGTGTTTTCATACTCTAATAAGTATGAATGGACCGGCACCGGTACGAACAACCTTACGCTTACCTACAATCAGGAACAGAAAGTAGAACACTTACAGCTACCCTTTATTATCAAGTATGAGTTCGGTGGAAACAAGTTGCGCCCCTACCTGCAGATTGGAGGATACTCCGCCATCTTGCTCAATGCGGTTAAGGCTGTTACCATAACCGGTGTTGACAATGCTTCGGGTGGTACCAACGAATTTGTAGACGGCCCCATAACCGTTGGTGCCGATGATCTGTTTGCAAATAGTCATTGGGGGCTTATTGGTGGCGGGGGTGTTTATTATAATGTGGGCAATGTGCGGCTCAACCTCGATGTCATGTATAAATATGGTATGAGCAACATCACCTCAACCGAGAACAGGTATAGTAATGATCGGCTGGCTGGCGTTGGCGATGCCATGGATGATTTAACACTGGATAACCTGGCAATCAATATCGGCTGTCTCTTCCCGTTACGCTTCCTGGAGAATGGCTTCAAATCCTTAGACCGCAAATGAATTCTACCATGTTGAAAAAAATACTCTTCTCCCTCACCCTTACTTCGGCAGCTTTCCTGGTATTGAGATGCACTGAAGAATCCAATCCCAAGTTTGATACTGAATCCTTCACACACATTTACGATGATGAAGATTTTAATGCCTCCTACCTGCCTATCGACATCGTTCAAACACCGGATGGTGGATACCTGGTTCTTTGTGCACAACGATTGGATGGCTCCAATTTTACCAGCATCTATATTCTTAAAACGGACAAGGCAGGAAAATTTGTTGCCGAACTAAAAGGCAGTGCCGAATTTCTGAACCCCGTAGGAAGGTTTACCCAGGTCGACAACACCTTCTACTTCTTCTGCATGGATCAAGCCACGGTTACCTACCTTGCCAGTGTTGATGCTGAACTTACCGGACTTACTACTACTCCTCTTAGTCAACAACTTACCTATCCGGCCGTCTCTGCATTCAACTCCACCGATGGTTTCATCTTGGAGAGCTTTAACAGCGAAGCTCGCGAATCAGTAATCTCTACCGTTTCAACGACCGGAACCGTAACACGATCCAAAGGTTATGGCATTGGTGTTGGCGATGATGTAGATGAACCCATCATCAATCATTTTATCCGCACAGGTCGCAAACTTCCCTTCCAGGTTGGTAAACTTCCTTCCGGTCAATACTTCTTCACTGGTTTTTTCAATTATACCTTCTCGCTGGTGTTTACTGATATTGCTGCCGATGATCCTCTTGGCACCGTGAGCGGCACACAGGACGATGCAGGGTACAGCGCCATACTTCCGCTGAGTGAAAATAAGTTTGCTACTGCTACCTTCAGTTTTGGCGACAATTACTTCATGCCGAACGAAACCATTCCGGTGGCTGGTGATACGATGGAGTTTGGGTTCAACCTCCCTGAACTTGTGCCAAATGCCAACGTAAAGATTCACCGCGCCACGATTGACACCAAGAATTTTATTGTTTACGCTTCCGATACCAAAACCAAGCAGATTGGGTTGTTCTTTTATGATGAACTCACGGGCGAGTTCTTAAACAGCCGGTACTTAGGCTTCAGCAATCCTTTCGAAATTGCTAACCTCATAACAACTGCCGATGGCGGATTAGCGGTATGCGGTACAACCTACCTGGCGGGACGGTTCCCACGCATTTGTATTTTCAAACTTTCCAAAGACGAAGTTACTTCGGCTATTAAGTAAGCGATACCTCAGCATTACCCAATCAACAGGTCTGTATCAGGCTCTTGATTGGGTAATTTCAAACCGCCTCTACTACTTTTTTTATACCTTACGACAGAATTCTATCAACAATTATGTCTGTCATTCAGGAAAACGTAAGTCTCCTACCCTATAATACTTTCGGAATTGATGTAACAGCAAAATACTTTACCGTCCTGCGATCAGTCGCGGATGCGCGTGCGTTATTTTCTTCACCTGTATTCCAGTCCAATAAAAAAATCTTTCTGGGTGGCGGAAGTAATGTGCTGTTCACCAAAAATTTTGATGGGCTCGCCATTAAAGTTGAAATCAACGGCCGCGAAATTGTTACCGAAAACGAAAATACAGTACATCTAAAAGTTGGTGCGGGCGAGTCATGGCACGAAACCGTAATGTATGCAGTAAGCCAAAACTGGGGTGGCATCGAGAACCTTTCACTCATTCCAGGCTCGGTGGGAGCCGCTCCCATGCAAAATATCGGAGCCTACGGTGTAGAGATTAAAGAGGTGGTTCATACCGTTGAAGCACTCGACATCAGCACCGGTGAAATCAGAATTTTTACGCGCGATGAATGTCGCTTCGGCTACCGCGAAAGTATTTTCAAGCAGCATGCAAAAGAAAAATTTTTGATTTCAAGTGTTACTTTAATACTCTCGAAAAAAGATCACCGCTTCAACATCAGTTATGGCGCTGTGAGTGAAACGATGAAGCAACTTGGACACATCGAAGTCTCGGTGAAAGCAATCAGCGATGCTGTTATCCACATCAGAAGAAGCAAACTTCCTGATCCAACACAGATTGGAAATGCCGGAAGCTTCTTCAAAAATCCTTCAATACAATCTGATTTACACGATTTTATCAAGAGTCAACATCCTTCACTCCCCGGATATCCAGGCGAACGCGGGTTGATAAAAGTTTCTGCTGCATGGTTGATCGAACACTGTGGTTGGAAAGGAAAACGATTCAACAACATTGGTGTTCATCAACATCAGTCACTGGTATTAGTAAACTATGGTGGTGGAGATGGTGCATCTATCTGGCAACTCGCGATGAAAATTCAGTCGAGTGTTCATGAAAAATTCAACATCGTACTTCAACCTGAAGTGAATGTTATCTGATGTTATCGACACAACATCATCATCACTTTTTCCTCTCATCATGTCATCATCTTACATCAACTTCATCCGTTTTGTGTTCATGAAAAAAAGTCGCCTAAAAAAATTTTTTGCTAAAAATTTTTGTGAATAAAATATTTGTTATAACTTTTCGTATAGTTTAACACTTAAATAAAAAACGCTATGGCAAAATCAGCGAAGAAAGCGGCTAAGAAGTCTGCAAAAAAGACTGCTAAGAAAGCTGCTAAGAAGAAGAAGTAATTAGGCGAAGCCTAAAGAAACTTTGCGAAGGGAAGTAAATTGGATTTACTTCCCTTTCGTTTTTTATACACTTCATCTTTCTGTTTCAATCACCGCGCTCGTTCATCAACACGAACTGTTCCTTAAAGATTTACTCACCCACCTCCGCTACCTTATACATTTTTTATTTTATGCTTCGCTGAAAAGAGTGTTGATGTATCCTTTGTCTTAAACTTTTGCTTGAAGTACTCCGCTACTTCATTCGGTTGCGTAAATTTTGTAATTCATCTTCTTGTCTGCGCGGCACAACAGCGGTAACTTTCTTACAGCAAGACATTGAACGGTCCACCTTAACCCAAACATCATGGCAAAAGCAGCAACAAAGTCACCGAAAGCACCAGCAAAGGCAACTCCGGCAAAATCAAAAACCAAAGCAGCAACCGCGATAACGATCGACAAGGTAAGTGCTGAGGCATTGGCTGCCCTGGAGGCAATCGGGGTTGATCAACAACTTCAATCCGACATCAAATGGTGCCTGGGCAGTTATCAGAGTGATAACAATCCTGTAGGATTGTTTGAGATGGCCGAACGCGCCTTAGTCGTTTTCAAAGCCGAGAAAGAAAAGAAAACAAAAGGCGTTACTGCTAAACTGATTGGTGACCTGGAAAAAGTGTTAAAGAGCCGGTAAGGCAGACTCCTTTATATTAGATGGGTAACATTACTGAGTTGCCCTTTATACCTTTCTACGGAAACCCCGAACTTCCGAAGGAAATCAACACCCTCATCGCTGGCTATTCCTTTGTGTTCAGCATACGAGTTCAGGTAAATTACCTGCTTAATACCCATCGAATAGATAATCCGGGCGCACGCCAAACAGGGCGACAGGGTGATGTAAAGCGTAGCACCTTCAACGGAAGTTTTGTTCTTCACCGCATATAAGATGGCATTCTGTTCCGCATGGATGGCCAGCGAGCAACCACCTTTTGAATCGCGCGGGCATCCTGCTTCGGGCCATTCCACATCACAATTGTGTGTGCCCGAGGGCGGGCCGTTGTAACCGATAGAAATTATACGCGTGTCTTTGGTAAGCACGGCACCCACATGGCGCTTGATGCAATGCGAACGCCTGGCCAGGTTTACGGCCAACTCCATATATATATCGTCAAATTCCGGACGAACCATGCCCGCAAAAATAGAATATTTGTACCAAGAATGACGATCTGGTTTCAAATTCTCCATTCAACAACCACTGAACCGAGCATAGTAAGCAGATGTATTCTAAATTATTATCTTTAAAACGATATGTACCGGGTGCTTCTTTTCATACTGCTAAGTTCGATCACAACCTTTGCCCAGGATGTTGATAAAACCAGAACAAGTCCGGTTGATATAACCTCGCTGCGCTACAAAGACACCTATCTAAAGATCACCTATTCGCAACCGCAGAAAAGAGGCCGCAATATTTTTGGCGAACTGATTCCATTTGGAAAAGTTTGGCAACTTGGAGCCAATGAGGCTACCGAAATCACCATCACCCGCGACATTACGTTGAATGGAATTCTCTTGAAATCAGGAACCTACTCCTTGTTTGCCATACCCAATGAAAGCAAGTGGACCATGATTGTGAATAGCGAGCTTGGTCTCTGGGGAAGCTATAACTACAATGCAAAGCTGGATGTATTCCGGTTTGAGGTACCTGTGTTACATGTTAGCGATGGTTGTGAAAACCTTTCCATGAAAGTAAACCTGAAGAATGATCTGGCCGAACTTTTGATATGTTGGGATAAAACCAGCGTCTCCATACCCATTAAGTTTTTAACCTATTAATGACTATTTATTCGAACCCTACTACTATGTCGTTGAGATCTGCCTTTCTGATACTTTCCTTCATTGCACTTACTGCTCAAGCCCAATCTCAGAATCCGGGTATTCAGGAACTGGAAAAGCGAAATGGATTTAAAGATATTAAACTGGGTATGGTGGTCGACTCTATTAAAGGAGTAAAGTTTAAGAAAGACATTAAACACAACGAAATCTACCCGGCAAAACTCTACACGGTGGAGAATCCTGAATACGATCAAATCGGTGAGGTTAAAGTAACCAGTGTTGAAGTTAAAGCTTACAATAATCTTGTTTACGACATCAGCGTGATCGCCCACAAAGACCCACGGTTGATGAAAGCGTTGGAGTCCATCTATGGAAAATCAGATTACGATCTAAAGAACCAGATTTACTTTTGGAAAGGTGAAAACATACTACTCAAGTTTATGGGCAGTGGAAAAAACCATCTCGAAATGCAATACATATCCTTTGGCGTCATTAAAATGATGAAGGTGGACAAGGATAAAAAAGTGGACGACATTGCTAACGACTTTTAATACAACCAACATAAATGATGAAACGCGCTAATACTCTTTTTCTATCTACCCTATCACTCGCCTTAATAACCAGCGTAGCGAGCGGGCAGTCGGCTGATAAGAAGACACCAGAATCCAGCGAAATCTGGGAACCACAACCCCGCATTGTGACTGCGGGCGAGAAGCCTGGCGATGCACCCTCCGATGCTACTATCTTGTTTGACGGCAAATCGCTCGACAACTGGATTTGCATTGATGGCACTGCACCCAAGTGGACATTGAAAGATGGCGCCATGACGGTAGTACCCAACGCCAAGGATATCAAAACCAAAAAAGAGTTTGGTGATTTTCAATTGCACGTAGAGTGGCGTTCGCCTGCCGAAGTTGATCCAACAAAAACAGGCCAGGGTCGTGGTAACAGTGGTATCTTCTTGCAGGAACGGTACGAAGTACAGGTGCTGGACAACTTCAATAATAAAACCTACGCTAACGGTCAGGCCAGTTCCATTTATAAACAGCACATTCCCCTTGTTAATGCCTGCCGTAAACCGGGCGAGTGGCAGTACTATGATATTTACTTTACTGCGCCACGCTTTAATTCCGAAGGCAGAGTAATTGTACCAGCCTATGTAACGGTTGTACACAATGGTGTACTTTCTCAAAATCATGTGGCGCTGTGGGGACCAACGGAGTACATCGGCCTGCCGGTTTATAAAAATTATGAGAAAGGACCCATTCGCCTGCAAGATCACGGCAACCCGGTGAGCTACCGTAACATCTGGATACGCGAACTATAGTGATACCCGCTTCCCGTTTGTTCGCATAAAACTGACCACGCGGGAAGCGTTGCTCTACTTTAACAGAATTTGATTATGAAAAAGATTCCATTGCTTCTTAGTCTTCTTGTCTTGTTGATGGTTCAATGTAAATCATCGAAGACAACAACCATGAATACACCTGCTGCTACCCTTGAGAACACCTACTGGAAACTTGCTGAAATGAACGGCCAACCGGTAATTACTCCGCAAGACGCAAAAGAAGTACACATGGTATTAGGGCCTGAGCAACGGGTAAAAGGATTTGCCGGCTGTAATGGTATTGGTGGTAACTACACCTTGGATGGCGCCAGCATTAAATTCACAACCATTGCTACAAGAATGTTCTGTCAGGATCGGATGGAGGTTGAGAATTTCTTGCTGAACGTGCTGAATAAAACAAACACCTATAAGATCAATGGCGATACCCTCGAACTGTACGAGGGCAACACACTTCTCACCACGTTCCGCGCAGTTTACCTGAAATAGGTTAAATCGGCTTCTTGTGGTGGGTAACTGAATTGCGTTTCGATAGCCTTACGTAAAAGTACATTGCCGCACCAAAAATCAACAAGGCGATAAACTGGGAGTGCGAAACATAATCCTTGATCACAAAGCCACGTTCGAGATCACCCCTGAAAAATTCCAGGGTGTACCTTCCCACCGCATACAATAACACGTACGTAATAAAAAGCTGACCATAAAATTTTCGCTTTCCGCGCAGCCATAACAACCCAAGCATCACCAGAAAAATATAGCCGGCTTCGTACAACTGTGTTGGATGAAGAGCGGTGTGAAGCGGTGCCACGCATGCTTCATTGGTGTAGGTAACACCCCAAGCGGAAGTTGTTACTACACCATAGCAGCATCCGGCCATAAAGCAACCGATTCGTCCGAAGAAATGAACGATGCAGGTAGTAATTGCCATGATATCCAGCATGGCATACACCGGCAATTTATTTCGCTTGAAGTACCAAAGCATGGTGGGCACGGCAAACAAGAACGATCCATAAAACACAAAGCCGCGTCCTGTCAGCAACTTGCGCGGATGCTCGCTGTAGTAGGATGCGTCTTCAAAGAAGAGAAAGAATTTTCCCCCGACAAAGGCAGCAATAAAAAGCAACAGGAATAAGGTGTTAGCCTGATCGAATGAAAGGCCTACCTCGCGCTTAGCACGAAAGGCCATGTAGGTAACTCCGGCCATTGCCCCCAGGGCAATCAGAAGGCCATAACTGTAAACCTTCAGGCTTCCAAGCTCAAAAAGTATCGGATGCATCTCCCTTTAACAATCAACAATAATAAGATAGATTAACGAATACCCAGCTTTTCGCGCAATGAATTATCCAGCGCTGCCTTTGGTATTACAAGACTCACGGTATTGATGGCGAAGTACGCTTCAGACACATGAATCATTCCTTTATACGGCCCAATCTCACCCCATGAATTCTTCACCAGAAAAAACTTCTTCCCTCCTTTCGATTTCTCTACCCCTACCAAATGCATGAGGTGATCATCCTGCGTAGTAAGGTTTTCATAAAGGGTTTGCCGTAGCGCCTGATCATATTTCATCTCTTCAGCATCGGGGTTGATCTCTTTTACTGCACCACCATCGCTCCATTGCATGGCGAATCCATCGCGTTGCCTGAAATTTTTGTTACTGATGTCGGCATCCCACATAATTGAATAGCCCAGTTCAATAGCACGCTCGGTAAGGTTGATCATCTCGTTCAGCGGAAGATTGTAGTACGAGCCATTTTGAAAATTATCGGGCGCTTCCAGTATAAAAGAAGTATAGAACGGATGATGACTAAACGAAGTGATGTTCACATAATCATCGGCCTTAAACTTCAATACTTCCGTGGCGAATGTCTGGGGGGTGTATTGCTTTTCCTTGTACATAAAAGTAGCAGGCGCCTTTCCGAGGTGATCGTCCAGAATAGTTTGAAACCCCTTCATCCAATCGCTGGGAATCGGGCGTGTTTTGAGCAGACTATCGAGATAGGATTTTAATTTCTGGTCTAGCACTGTGTGGTTGTGATTCTTCTCACCCAGGGTTAGTCCGGAGTAAACACTTTCGGGTACAGCACCATACCTGGCCATCGCATAAATCACATCATGCCCCAACCCACCCGGGCCAAATTGCGCTGCTCCCTGACGAAGAATATAGTTGCGCGCCTTTTCAGTATAAATGTTTCGCACCGTGTACATTTCAGACAAATCAAATTGCCCGGTACTATTGTGCATGGTTTGAGATTCGATTAACGAAGTGGTGGAAAAACTCCAGCACGTGCCGGTGTTTGCCTGATTTTTTATGGAGGTGTAATCCGCTTGCTTAACGATGGTCAAGCCCGATTCGGCAGGAGCCTTGGGCTGAGCCATCACATTTACTAAACAAAAAAGAAAGAGGAAGAAGCCAACCCCCGATCGAAGAATATTTTTTCTCATAACTATCCTTTATAGGTGATCCGATAAATAACACCTGCCTGATCATCCGATATCAACATCGAACCATCGGGCATAACGACTACATCTACAGGGCGGCCCCACGATTTTTGGGCAGCATCATCAAGCCACCCACTGGCAAAAACCTTATGACCGGTTACTTTACTGTCCGCTACATTTACAAGTGTAACGTTGTAGCCGATCTTTTTACTTCTGTTCCAGGAACCATGCTCGGCAACAAACACCTGGTTCTTATAGGCAGCCGGAAACATACTACCGGTATAAAACTTTAGTCCCAGTGGCGCCACATGCGGGCCAAGCTTATCAGCCGGAGGCGTAAAGTCACTGCACGAACGTTTGTCGCCAAACTCAGGATCTTTTACATCCCCTTGATGACAATACGGATAACCAAAGTGCATACCCGCTTTGGAGGCAATGTTCAATTCGCAGGATGGCAGTTCATCGCCCAGCATGTCGCGACCGTTGTCGGTAAACCAAAGTTGCTTGGTTTCCGGATGCCAGGTAAAACCCACGGAGTTGCGTATTCCCTTTGCAAAAACTTCACGGCCCGAGCCGTCAGCATTAATGCGGGTGATCGAAGCGTATATCTCTTCTTTCTTATCGCAGATGTTACACGGTGCACCCACCGGAACATAGAGCTTTCCATCCGGACCAAAGGCAATGTACTTCCAGCCGTGATGTCCCTCAGTCGGGTAACTACCGTTAACCGTTTGAAGTGCTGGTGGATTATCCAATTTCGATTCGATACCTACTAATTTTGAAATGCGGCTTACTTCAGCAATGTATAGGTCACCGTTTCTGAACGCCACACCGTTCGGCATGTTTAGCCCGGAGGCCACCACCCATTTCTTATCGGCCTTAAAGTCTCCATTGGTGTCTTTCACGGCATAGACTTTATCCTTGTCTTTATTGCCCACATACAACACACCCGATGGACTCAGCGCCATCGACCGGGCATCTTCCACTTCAGCGTAAACATCGATCGTAAAACCGGTGGGCAGTTTAATCTTGTCGAGTGGAAGTGTTTTTGCGTACTCGGTAAGCGCTGGCTGTTCACCATACCGGCTATCGCCTGAATTGCTGCAGGTCGACAGCAGTATCAGCATTACAAAGGGTATTGAATTTACTTTTCGCATGTTGATCGATTTGATTCTGATTTCCAAGAAATGAAATTAATTCTTTTCCTCGTTTCAACGTATGGCGATTCCGCAAGCGGTTGAAATTACTTGACGTATACCTTAAAAATTTACAAATCCCGGAATCCAGAAAGAATCTGACTATTTTTGCGGTCAACTTAGTTATAAAATCCGGTACAACCGGTTCTGGATACCAACAGCATGATTTCCATTTCGAATATCTCCTACTTCATTGGCGGGCGGGCGCTTTACGAAAACGCCAGCATGTTTATAAAACCCAAAGACAAGATCGGATTGATCGGGCTGAACGGCCGGGGCAAATCCACCTTGCTGAAGATTATTAACGGTGAATATAAGATCGACAGTGGTTCAATCAGTAAAAGTAACGAATGTACCATCGGCTTTCTGAATCAGGATCTCCTCTCCTTTCAAACCAACGATTCTATTCTTACGGTAGCAATGGCTGCCTTCAAACAGGTAGTAGATATTGAACGTGAACTGGAAACGATCATCAAGAAGCTGGAAACGGATTACTCCGAAGAATTGGTTGAAAAACTTTCCAAACTTCAGGAGAAGTACGATCACCTCGATGGGTATACTATCCAGTCGAAAGCCGAGGAAGTATTGGAAGGTATCGGGTTTACTACGGCCGACCTGCATCGACCGCTTCGCGAATTTTCTGGGGGATGGCGTATGCGCGTGATGCTCGCCAAGTTGCTGCTGGAAAAACCATCGCTGCTCATGCTCGATGAACCCACCAACCACCTTGACTTACCTTCTATTGAGTGGGTAGAGAATTACCTGCGTAATTATGATGGGGCTGTTATTGTTGTTTCGCACGACCGTACCTTCCTCGACAATGTTATTACCAAAACCGTTGATGTTACCCAGCAACAGTTGATCACGTATGAAGGCAACTATTCCTTCTACCTGCAGGAAAAAGAATTACGTCAGGAAATTCAGCAAGGTGCCTTTGAAAATCAACAACAAAAGATAAAGCAGACCGAACGTTTTATTGAGCGCTTCAAGGCTAAGGCAACAAAAGCCCGCCAGGTACAATCACGCATTAAAGCGCTTGAGCGCATGGACCTTGTGGAGGAAGTAGTTGACGATACCGCTGCCGTAAATTTCAAATTCAAATTCAAGCAACAGCCGGGGCGCTACATTGTTAACCTCAACAGCATTTCCAAAGCGTATGGACCGCTTGAAATTTTAAAGAACACCACCGTTTCGATTGAACGCGGGGATAAGATTGCCCTGATTGGAGCAAACGGTAAGGGTAAGTCTACCCTGCTGCGCATTGTTGCCGGTGAAGAACCGGTGGAGGGCGAACGCATCATGGGCTTCAACGTGATCCGCGCATTCTATGCACAGCATCAACTGGAATCGTTGCAGGTTGAAAACGAAATTCTGGACGAAATGCTCCAGGCTGGTTCGGGCAAAACAGAACAGGAGCTACGAAATGTACTCGGATGTTTTCTGTTTTCGGATGAAGATGTATTCAAAAAAATTAAAGTACTCTCGGGTGGGGAAAAGTCACGCGTGGCGTTGGCCAAGACATTGATCTCCGAAGCTAACTTTCTGTTGCTTGACGAACCTACTAATCACCTGGATTTCATTTCAGAGAATATTCTGATACAGGCACTGCAGCAATACCTTGGTAGCTTTATTGTGGTTTCGCACAACCGTCACTTCGTTAAGCAAATCGCCAATAAAATCTGGTACATCGAAGACAAACAGATAAAGGAATATCCGGGAACCTACGATGAGTATGAATACTGGCGAAAAAAGAATGAAGCTAATGCCACGCCTGTTCAACCTCCAACACCTGAAAAGAAAGTTGAAGCGCAAAAAGTGAAGCAGCCCCAAACACCTTCCAACGAGGCTAAGCTGAAAACCTTGGAAAAAGAACTAAAGAAAATAGAAGAGCAAGTATTGAAGCTCGAAGAATCAAAAAGTACACTGGAAACCGAACTCTCCAAACCGGAAGTCTTCAGTAATCACGAGCGATTAAAGGAAGTACAGGCAACCTTCAATAAAGTAGAATCAGAATTACAGCAAGCCAATACCCGGTGGGAAGAAATTGCTACAGCCATTGATGAATTAAATTCGAATTGAACCGTTTCGAATCGGTTGCGAGTCTTCGTAGTACTGAGGGACACTCGCAACTCGCAACTCGTAACTCTAAACACGAAACACGAAACACAAAACCCGTAACTCGAAATCAATGTCAGAGTCGCCAACTCCGGAGAAAGAGCCATTCCCCGGAGTTTGGCTGCACTCTTTGAAAGATTCCCCATCCATGGTAGACTCTTTCAATTATCTTGAGTTTGGGGAAGAAGCACAAACTCAATAAACAAACTATACCTGCTTAGACACCACCCGCGTCAGAAAGTTGGAATTACTACGGTTGAAAAATATAGCGGAACCGAAGCCCCACATCGAACGTCAGCGGTGCCGAATCAATGCCCGTATCCGATTTATAAATCGAATTTAATGGGTAACGTAAACCAGGGTTTACGGCCACCCGATAGTGATTACCTATTTTATACGTCAATTCTGTTCCGAATAATCCACTAAAATTCACAGAACGATAGGGTGATTCCTCGCCTCTTCCTTGTGTGGTCTTATCCAAGCTTCCGCCTTCAGGCGTAATCGTATTTTGAAGGAATAAATCCGTTGAAAGCCCCGCGTTTAATTGAACACCAAACTGTTTGTTCACCACCATATAGCCGGCTTGCATCGGCACCGTAACAAACCGCAAGCTGTTGTTAACTGAATACGGATCGCTCGAAAGTATCCGGTTGTCTACCTTATCGGCATTGTTAACCGATGCCGCATAGAATTCCTGTAAATCTGATGTACCCACCACAGCATTTGCCGTGTAGTCAGACGATTGGGTTTGATAATTCACACCACCTTGCAGCACCCACCGGTTCGACAAGCGAGTACCTACACTTACACCCATGGAGTAAGTAACACCCGATGCTGTAACTTGCTGATTGGCGGCTGTGTTAAACGCGGTTGCAGAAGCCGACATCTCTGAGCTTCCAGCATTAAAAGCACCGGCAGCAAATCCAACAGACGTCCAAAGGCGCTCATCGCTGAAATTATTTTTCTTATTCTCCTTTGCCTCTTCCGCCCGCAACTCCTTTTCGCGCTGCTCAAGCTTGGCCATCAGCACGGCCACTGGATCAACTTCAGCAGCTTGCTCTTCGCCTGTTAACGAATGCGTTGGCTTTACCTTAGAAGGCAGTTGATCTATTGACGTTGGATTCCAAACGCCAACTGAAGTAATAGAGGTTGGCTCCGACACAGAGTGATTTACAATGGCTTCCTGATGCGTATCATCCTGACCTGTCGGTAAGAAAGTACCTTGACGCTCAACCAGCGACACATTATCTGTTGATGAGTTAAATGAACGGCTACTTTGTTGAGCATGCGACTTACGCACAGACGCAACCTGATTCTGAACATTTCCATCGAAAGTAGCTGCCGCCTGATTGATTGTTGATTGTTTCTCGTTCGAAGCTGTCGTTGCTATTTCAGGTGTGGTATCCGCAGTAGTATTCCTTGCATTTACATTCTCCGCCTCTCCAGAAGCCTTTCCAGAAGTATCAGCCTGATTGGCTTCATCGGCTGAATGCTGTTGATTACTATTCGCAGTCTGTAGTCCGGACATTACCGGCTGATTCTTCAGGGAGTAGTAACCAACCCCGGCAACAGCCATGGCAAACGCCACCGAGGCTGCCGCCAGCAACTTGTAAAACAAAATCCTGCGTTTCATCTTACCACCTTCGGCCCGTTCCAGATCAAGCTCAATGTTTGTCCATACCGATTCTGACGGACTAATTTCAGCCTGATCAAAAGCATCCTTAAATGAATCCTCAAATTTTCGCCTCTCCATATCGTTCATAATACGTTGACTCCTTCAATAAGCGCTGCTGCAATAAACTCTTCGCGCGTGAAAACTGTGACTTTGATGTTCCCTCCGAAATACCCAACTGCTCTGCAATTTCTTTGTGGCTATACCCTTCAATGGCAAACAAGTTGAACACAATCTGACATCCCTGCGGTAACGCCCGGATCATGTCGAGCAACTGATTGACGTGGATGTTCGCAATACTGATTTCTTCCTCCGGGAGATTTATTTCTTCGACATCCACCATTGGAAAGAGGTAGAGTTTCTTTCGTTGGGCGTTTAAGGCGGTGTTCACCATGATCCGGGTGATCCAGGTTTCAAGCTTTGCCTCCTGCCGGAAACCAGCGATGGATTGAAACACCTTCACAAAGGCTTCCTGAAGAACATCCTCCGCTTCGGCCGTAGATTTTGAATATCTGGAACAAACCACCATCATTTTACGGCAGTAACGTTCGTACAAAGCCTTTTGGAAAGCCCTGTCTCCTTTTCGACATCCGTCAATGAGCTCGTTTTCGCTGAGCATGTATCCTATAATACGGCCGTTTTTCATGTGCTTAGACACCACCTTTAACGGAAAAGTTGGAATTCGTTACGCCTAATCCGGGGCTTGATTTACGGGTATGTTTTCTATCTTGAGCGCCTAAACTATCCCATGAAGTTATCTTTTCTTTTCGCGCTCAGCCTTGGTTTAACGTGCTGTATTCCAACCCCTCAAAGTTCGGCTAATTCAAGAAGCAAACCTAAGGTACTGCAACTGGCCGATCTCACCTATGAACCCGAAATCAAAAGCGTACGGCTTTACCCGGGCGAAACTCCGCTGTTGCCAGCCGTAATCCGGCTTGGAGAAGCAAGCCTCACGCTGGAGTTTGATGACCTGCGCGATGACTATCAATCGTACTACGCACGTTTGATCAGTAGCAATTACGATTGGACCGAATCGGGACTTCAGGACCTTGATTTTCTGTACACCTATAATGAGTTTCCTGTGAACAATTATGAGTTTTCGGTGGATACTCACATTCCGTATGTTCATTACAAGGTAAATGTACCGGCAGTAAAAATTTCGGGTAACTACGTTGTGGTTGTTTACCGCGATGGAAACAAAGACGACATTATTCTGACAAAGCGGTTTATGGTTTTTGAGAATCGTGTTACGCTTTTGAACAATGGCAACCTGATCGGCTCCAGCACACTGGCCAACTTGAATCAGCAGATCAATTTCACGGTGAACTACAAAAACCTGAATGTGCCCAACCCAATGCTCGACATGCACGTAACCATCCGGCAAAATCAACGCTGGGACAATGAGGCGCGCGATGTGCGCCCAAGTTTTATACGAGAGATCGAGAAGGAAATGGATTACAATTTCTTTGACCCCGACAAGATGTTTAAGGGGGGAAACGAGTTTCGCTTTTTTGACCTACGATCGCTAAACTATCCGGGTAGAAACGTGGCGTACATTAACAAAACGGTAAGGCCGTTTGAAGCCTACATCGCCAAAGACAAAACGCGAACAGGAGAAGTGTACTCGCAATATGACGACATTAATGGACAGTACCTGCTCGAAAACTACGACTATCGCGACCAAAGCTTTTCGAATTATGTAAAGGTGAACTTCTCGTTAGCTTCATCACCTGTTAAAGGTGATGTTTATGTAACAGGAGCCTTTGTGCAGTGGGGATTAACAAACGAAAACAAAATGCGGTATGATTCAACGCAACAACTTTACACCGCCAATGTGTTGATTAAGCAAGGATGGTACGACTATCAATACGTGGTGAAATCGAAAAATCTTCCTCCGTATTACTTCGAAGGAACGCATTTCGAAACCGAAAACTACTATGAAATCTTTGTGTATGCACGGTCGTATCTGGCACCGGCATCCGACAAACTTGTGGGGTACATTCTGTTACAAAAAAATGCACGCTAGGCGTACACCATTTCTTCCTGAGTGGCGCGTTGAATAGAATCGTTGTTGGCAATGTCAAGCATGCCAAAGCCTTTGTGTGTGAAATGCCCCAATCCATGCTCATACACGAATTGCTGAACTTCTTTTGCTGCGTAAAGCGTAAACGGAAACGTGTACCCGCGAATCTCAAACTTCACATCGTTGTCGTAAAGCGGATAGATTCGGGCAAACTTCTTATGCGAAGCCTGGATACGCTGGATATAATCGTGATCCGGAACAATCTGAAACTTGTAGAAAGAGGCGAGCTGTTCAGCCGAGTACTTTCCGATTGATTCCATCCGCGACAGGGTTGAATCGTAAAGCAGATCGGAAAACTCGTCACTTTCGGGTGAAACGAATTTCTTACCACTCTCATCGTTAAAGGTAGCCGGCACCACCACGATTGGTGAAATGCACAAGAACCGAGATTCCGCACTGATAGCCACAGGCTCCTCCTGCTCGATCGCTTCAGGAATTAAATGGAGATTACCTACTATTACTTCCTTTTGTTCAAAAAGTCTGGCAATAAAGTAATCCATAAAGCCTTTATCAGAACAGGCAAATACCAGTGTGACTTTTGAAGAGAAATAGTGCAGTCCTTTGCGGCTTACTTTTGTCTGGCCCTTTAATCCTGAAAAATTGTAATGGTTAAAATCCAGGTATCCTTTTTCCGGACCGAACATCAACAACCCTTTAATGACCTGGGCCAGTAAATACTGATGGTGAAATGGCACGTATGCCCCACGATTCTTCAGCGAAAAAATAATTCTGGTTCTCAAAACCCAAAAAATTTACGGGGTTAAAAAATTACCACAGCAAAAAGCCCGCTTAA
>Ga0315910_10000273_pt1 | contig 56208 bp, 64 predicted proteins | sample EdamamesoilMG_FD_204470 | JGI IMG/M metagenome (GOLD analysis project Ga0315910, IMG submission 204470) | Garden soil microbial communities collected in Santa Monica, California, United States - Edamame soil | ecosystem: Environmental > Terrestrial > Soil > Garden | place: USA: California... | reverse complement strand
ATGCTGCGCTACGATGTCCTCGGGCATCCTCGGTCCTTTCGGTTTGGTCTAGACACCCAAAGCCTACGGGAACCGGGCGATGCCCTTTCTTATTGAACTAACCCACTGCGGAGCGACAAGAGCCCGGCGCGCGCGGGACGACGCCTGCTCGGCCTCCAGACCGGTCAGCCCCTCGAATCCTGCCCCCGGACCGCGGTCCACGTGGCACTCTCCCCGAGGAGGACGAAATGAAAAGACAACTCGGACTGGGCCTCGGCCTGATGTTGGCAGCAGGACTCCTGAGCTCGAGCGCCAGCGCGTGGCCGTCACTCCGCTGCGGCAGCAAGCTCGTGAGCAAAGGCGATGCCCTCTACCGCGTGCGCGCAACGTGCGGCGAGCCCGATCAGATGGAGAGCTACGTCGAGTACCGCACCGAACGCTATCGGGTCCGCGTCGATTGCCAGCGGACCAAGGGCGGTCAGGACATTTGCCAGGAAGTGTGGAGCGAACGCACGGTGGAAGTTCCCATCGACCGGCTCACCTACGATTTCGGGCGCAATCGCTTCGTGAGCTATTTGATGTTCGAGTTCGGCAACCTGGTGCGGGTCGACTCGGGCAGCTACGGCGTCAAGGACTGACCAGGACGGGCATGCGAGCACCGCAGGACGAGCGTTTCGCGGGCGGATGCTCGGCTGCTTGTCAGGTCGGGGTGAAGGAGGCAGGTTAGCCCTTCATGCGCGCGAGCTTCTGGCGGGATCGCCGGGTTTTGGTCACCGGTCACACCGGGTTCAAGGGCACTTGGCTGACGCGCGTCCTCGCTCGGGCCGAGGCACGGGTGTTCGGCTTCGCGCTGGATCCGCCCACCGAGCCGAGCTTGTTCGCTCTTTGCCCTGCGCGCCTCGCCGCCGACCGCCGCGCCGACGTGCGCGACCTCGCTGCTCTCGAGGCCGCGCTGAAGGCCGACCAACCGGAGGTCGTGCTCCATCTAGCCGCGCAACCGCTGGTCCGGCAATCGTATGCCGAGCCCGTCGAGACCTTCGCCACCAACGTCCTCGGGACCATGAACGTCCTCGAGGCCGTACGGGCGACTCCCAGCGTGCGAGCGGTCGTCGTGGTCACGACGGACAAGGTGTACGAGAACGACGGGCAAGGCCGGCCCTTCGCGGAGCACGACCCTCTCGGGGGCCACGACCCCTATTCTGCCAGCAAAGCTGCAGCCGAGATCGTCACTCACTCCTATCGCACGAGCTTCCTCGCCAAACAGAACGTCCTAGTCGCCAGCGCGCGCGCTGGCAACGTGATCGGAGGCGGCGATTTCGCTCGCGACCGACTGCTGCCGGATTTGATCCGGGCTTTCGAGACCGGGAGCGTGGCGCGCATTCGCAATCCGCGTGCTACCCGCCCGTTTCAGCATGTCCTCGACCCCGTCTTCGCCTACATCGAGCTCGCCGAGCGGCTTCTCACGGGGGACTCGACGGTGGCACGCGCCTACAACTTCGGGCCGCCGCCGGGCGACGTGCTCGAGGTGCACCAAGTCGTGGAGCGTGCCGTGCAGGCTTGGGGTCCGACGGCTCGCTGGGCGGCGGATCCGGGACCGCACCCCGCCGAGGCACCTGCGCTGGCGCTCGACCCCGCTCGGGCCGAGGTCGACCTCGGCGTCCGTTCGATTTTCGGCAGTCTCGAGGCCGTCGAGCGCACGGTCGCGTTCCACCGCGCGCTCGGGAGTGCCCTCGTGGCCGAGCTCATGGACCGCGAAATCGCAGAAGCGGAGCGCCGTTTGCACGATCGCGGCACATGAATTTCGCGTGCGAACGGAGCGTGTTCGCTGGGCGAGCCCGATCGGCCGCCCGCCTCTGACCCTGCCTTGACGGCGCAAGGTTTCGCCGCGAATGTGCCGGCCGTGAAGGTGGCAGGTGGAGGGGCCTTGCGCCCGACGGGTTGGATTGTGCTCGCATGCGCGCTTTCGGGCTGCACACCGGAGGCCCGCCCCCTGCCGGACGTGCCCGCGGCGCCGACCGCGGACGGAGCGGCCGAAGGGACGTCGACCCGCACCTGGAGCTACGAGGGCGCAACCGGACCCGAGCACTGGGCGAGCCTGCAGCCGGAATGGGCGCCGTGTGGCGGCCCTGGCCAATCACCCATCGACCTCCCGCTCGACGGCATCGGGACGACCGCCGTTCCGCCCGAGCTCGCACTCACGCTCGACCTGCCCGCCTCGCCGTTCCGGCTGCAGACGGACGGGCCCTTGGTGTCGCTCGTGGGGGGCTCGGCGCTCTCCCTCTCCCTGGATGGACAGCGCTGGGCCGTTGGTCGCATCGAGGTCCACTCCCCCGCTGAGCACCGCCTGGGTGGCCAGAGCTTCGACGTCGAGCTCGTGCTCCACGCCCAGGACCCCACTGGACGCCACGCGCTCTTGAGTCTGCTCTATCGCACCGGCGCCGGGAACACCGCCTGGGATCCGCTCCTTCAGCAGCTCCCGGAGGCTCCCTTCAGCGGTAGCCGCGCACTCGCTGGTCCCGTGCAGCTCGGAGGCCTGGTGCCGGCCTCCGCGCAGGTCCTCACCTACGAAGGCTCACTCAGCACGCCCCCTTGTACGACCGGGGTGACCCGCCTCGTCGTTGCACACGTCGGCGAGCTGTCCGGCGACCAACTGGCTCGCCTGCGGCGCGCCGTCCCGCGCTCGGCACGGCCCCCGACGGACCGCGGTGCGCGCCCAATCACACTCCGCTCACTTTCGCTCCCAACCCCCGGCACCCCACCAGCTTCCACGACACAAGCGCCATGACGTCCACCCTCCATCGCATCCTCGGCCTGACCTGCGCGCTGTCCTTCAGCGTCCTCCCCGGCTGCCAAAAAGCCGAAACCGCGGCCCAGGCCAAGCCGCTCGAGGTGCACTACGTCGAGGTCAAGCCGGAAGACGTCGTCATCTACACCGACTTCGTCGGCACCGTGGACGGCGTCGAGAACGCCGACATCCGCGCCCGGGTCGCCGGCTACCTGGAAGAAGTTCACTTTCAAGAAGGTCAGCGCGTCAAGAAAGGCGACCTGCTCTTCACCATCGATCCGGTGCTGTCCCAGGCCGAGCTGCGGCGCGCCGAAGGCGACCTGGCCATGGCCAAGGCGGCGGAGGCCAAAGCCAAAATCGACGTCGATCGCCTGACGCCTCTGGTTGCGACCAATGCAGTGAGCAAGCAAGAGCTCGACCACGCCGTCTCCGCGCAGCAATCGGCTCAAGCGCAGATCGTGGCGGCCCAAGGCGTCGTCGCCACCGCGCGCGCCAGCCTGGACTTCACCAAGGTCCGCTCACCCATCGACGGCGTCATCGGCGTGCGCCAGGTGAGCATCGGTACCCTGGTGGGACAGGGCGAGCCGACGCTCCTCACCACGGTTTCGCGCCTGGACGTCGTGCGTGTGCGTTTCCCCATCAGCGAGCGCCTCTATCTGAAACACGCGACGCGCCTCAGCCGTCTGATCGACGGCAGTGGCACTCGCGGCGGAAAGAACCTCGACCTCATCCTGGCCGACGGCTCCACCTATCCGGACCGTGGCTGGCTCGAGCTGATCGACCGCGCCGTCAGTACCAGCACCGGCTCCATCCTGCTCGAGGCACGCTTCCCCAACGACAAAGGTGTGCTCCGTCCCGGCCAGTTCGCGCGCGTGCGCGCAGCGACCGAACGCGTCAAAGGCGCGCAGGGCGTGCCGCAGCGGGCAGTGCTCGAACGCCAGAGCATGAGCGAGGTGCTCGTGGTGGGCGAAGGCAACAAGGTCGACCGGCGAGCCGTGGTGCCCGGTGAGCGCGTGGGGCAATTCTGGCTGATCGAGAAGGGCCTCTCGCCGGGCGACAAGGTGCTCGTCGACGGCATCCAAAAGGTGCAGCCGGGAATGGTGGTCTCGCCACTGCCCGCGTCCTTCGGGCCCATCTCGCCTCCGCTCCCGGGCACGACCCCCGACGTGGCCGTCGATCCGACGGCACCCGACACCTCCGGCGCCGCGCCTGCAGGCGACGCCGCTGCGGACGGGGCTGCGTCCAGCGGCGCGACACCCAAAAAGACTGCTCCGAGCGCCCCCAAGTCGACACCTGCTCCGGTCAAGAGCCCCACCCCCGCGCCCGCGAGCTCGAGCGGAGCCCAATAAATCATGGGTAACTTCTTCGTCCGGCGACCGATCGTCGCCATCGTGATCTCCATCGTGACCGTCATCGCCGGCTTGGTGGCGATGCTGAAGCTGCCGGTCGCTCAGTTCCCAGACATCGTGCCGCCCGAGGTCAAGGTCACGACGACCTACACCGGTGCCGATGCCATTACGCTCGAACAATCGGTGGCCACGCCCATCGAGCAAAAGGCCAACGGCGTCGACAAGAGCATCTACATCAAGTCGATCAGCTCCAATGACGGCCAGCTCGAGATCCGCGCCACTTTCGAGCCGGGCACCGACCCGGATATGAACAACGTCCTCTTGCAGAACCGAGTGTCGGAAGCGACGCCGAGCCTGCCCGAGGAAGTGAAGAAGATGGGCGTCACCGTGAAGAAGGCCATGGGTATGCCTTTCATGGTGGTCTCTCTGGCGTCGCCCAACGGCTCGCTGGATGCCAATTTCCTGGGCAACTACGCGACCATCAACATCATCGACGAGCTCGCGCGCATTCCCGGCGTCGGCCAGGTCAACAAGATCGGCTCCGCCGACTACGCCCTGCGCGTTTGGCTCGAGCCCGACCGTCTCGCCAACTTGGGCATGACGGTGATGGACATCAAGAATGCCATCAACTCACAGAGCACGGTGAATCCGGCGGGTCTGATCGGTGGTGAGCCCGCGCCCAAGGGCCAAGAGCTCACCTATTCGGTGCGCGCCCAGGGTCGACTGACGACGCCCGAGGAGTTCGGCGCGATCGTCGTACGCGAGACCGAAGACGGCGCCATCGTTCGCCTGCGCGACGTTGCGCGCGTCGAGCTCGGCGTCGAGACGTACACGCAGATGGGCCGCCTCGATGCCAAGCCCGCAGCTGTGATTGCGCTCTATCAGGCGCCCGGGTCGAACTCGCTGGCACTGGCCCAGGCCGTACGCGACACGATGAAGCGCGCCGAGGCCGAGTTCCCGGCCGACATGAAGTACGACATCAGCCTCGATACGACGCTGGCCATTTCGGCGGGCATCGAGGGCATCATCCACACGCTGCTCGAGGCAGTCGTCCTGGTCTTGATCGTGGTGTTTCTGTTCTTGCAGAGCTGGCGCGCCACCCTCATTCCGCTGCTCACCGTGCCGGTATCCTTGATCGGCGCCTTCATCCTGTTCCCGGCCCTCGGCTTCTCCATCAATACGCTGTCCCTGTTCGGCCTGGTGCTCGCGATCGGCCTGGTCGTCGACGATGCCATCGTCGTGGTCGAGGCCGTGGAGCACCACATCGAGCATGGCCTCTCGCCGCGCGACGCCACGATTCAGGCGATGAAGGAGGTATCCGGCCCCGTCATCGCCATCGCCCTGGTTCTGGCCGGCGTCTTCATCCCGGTCGCCTTCCTGGGCGGCATCACCGGCAGCATGTATCAGCAGTTCGCGCTGACCATCGCGCTGTCGATGATCTTCTCGGCCATCAACGCCCTCACGCTGAGCCCGGCCCTGTGCGCACGCCTGCTCAAGCCAAAAAAGCCATCAAACAGCCTCTTGGCGCGCTTCTTCGACGGCTTCAATCGCGGCTTCGACGCGATGACGGGCGGCTACACGCGCATCACCGGAGGCCTGGTCCGCAAGACCATCCTCGGCATCGGGCTCTTTCTAGCCTGCACCGCCGGCGCTGGTGGCCTGGGCAGCAACATCAGCTCTGCCTTCGTGCCGGAGGAAGACCAGGGCTACTTCATGATCGACGTGCGCCTGCCGCCACCGGCGTCCCTGCAGCGCACCGACGAGATTGCACGCGAGATCGACGCTATCTTGGCCGACACGAAGGGCGTCAAGACGTTCAACACGCTCGTCGGCTACAGCCTGCTCTCGAGCACGGTGGCCTCGTTCAACTGCGGCTACTTCGTGCAACTCGAGCCCTGGGAAGAACGTAAAGGCGAAGAGAATACCGCCGCTGCCATCATCCGCCGCTTGAATCAGCGCTTTGCGCGCATGCCAGGCGCCCAGGTGTTCGCCGTGGCGCCGCCGGCGATTCCCGGCATCGGGCAGGGTGGTGGTTTCAGCTTCATGCTGCAGTCACCCGGTTCCGCGACTGCAGAAGACCTCGGCAAGCAGAGCAAGGCGTTCATCGCTGCCGCGCGCAAGCGGCCGGAGATCGCCGGAGCCCTCACGCTGTTCGACGCCGACGTGCCGCAGGTGTTCGTCGACGTGGACCGCGAGAAGATGCTGCGCCAAGGCGTCGCACCCGCAGACGTCTACGGCACGCTGCAAGCCTTCATGGGCGGCATCTACGTCAACGACTTCAACCGGTTCGGGCGTCAGTGGCGCGTGTACGTCTCGGCGGAGCCGGAGTACCGCAACCGTATCGAGGAGATCGAGGCGTTCTTCGTCAAGAACGACAAGGGCGACATGGTGCCGCTCTCGACCTTGACCAAATCGAGCGGTGTCCAAGGTCCCAACTTCGTCACCCGCTTCAACCTGCGTCGGTCGGCAGAAATTCTGGGCCAAGGGGCGCCCGGCGTAGCCTCGGGACGCGTGCTGGAAGTGCTGGAAGACGTCGGGCGTGAAGTGCTGCCCGAGGGCTACTCGATCGCCTGGAACAACATGAGCTACCAGGAAAAGAAGGCCCCGCCAGCCGGACCGGTCTTCGCGCTCGCGGTGCTCTTCGTGTTTCTCATTCTGGCCGCCCAGTACGAGAGCTGGTCTCTACCGTTCAGCGTGCTCCTGGTGGTCCCGGCAGGCGTGATGGGCGCCATGCTCGCGCTGCTCTTGGCCAACATGCCCTTCGACATCTTCGGGCAGGTCGGTCTCATCATGCTGGTCGGTCTCTCCGCGAAGAATGCCATCTTGATCGTCGAGTTTGCCAAGCTCGAGTACGACAAGGGTAAGTCTGCCATCGATGCGGCCATTTCAGGCGCCAAGCTGCGTCTGCGGCCGATCCTGATGACGGCTTTCGCCTTCATCTTCGGCTGCGTGCCGCTGTTGCGTGCGGAGGGAGCAGGAGCCGCCTCACGCGTCAGCATGGGCATGGTCGTCGTCTACGGCAGCATCGCGGCGACCTTCATCGGCATCTTCCTCACGCCGGCGCTCTTCGTGATGGTGCAGAGCACCGTCGAGCGCCTATCCGGTGGCCGCCCCACCCCCGAACCCACTCCCGAGGCATCATGAAACGCTCCTTCCTTTTTGCTTCTCTGCAGGCGGTCCACGCTTCGCCCCGCTGGCTCACCGGCGTGGCGCTGGCCCTGGCCATCGTCAGCACCGGCTGCGCCGTCGGGCCCAACCACAAGGCCCCGGAGGTCAAATCTCCAGAGCAGTACCGGGGCGACCGGCAGTCCACGGAGAAGTCGTTCGCCGATCTACCCTGGTGGGAGGTTTATCAGGACCCTGCCCTCTTCGGCCTGATCAAAGAAGCGACCGAAAAGTCGCTCGATCTGCGCATCGCCCTATCCCGCGTGGAGATCGCGCGCCAGGCGCATCGAGCTCAGGTCTGGCAGCTGGCGCCGACGATCGGCGTCCAGGGCGGCGTGGGCGATTCGCTCGGCTCGCTCGACGTACCGAGCCTCTATCCGCCCGTGCAGACGACGGGCGCCTGGGGCGTCGGTGTCGGCGCCTCCTGGGAGCCAGACGTCTGGGGCCGTGTGCGCCGGCTGACGGAGGTCGCCAAGCACAACTTGGAGGCGGCTGACGAAGACCGACGCGGCGTCTACATCGCTCTCGTCGGCGACGTCGCGCAGTTCTACTTCGAGCTCGTCGCAGCCGACTTGCAGAAGACGTACGCCGAGGAAGCGGTCGCTACCCGGCGGCAGACGTTGACCCTGTTCGAGACGCGCTCCGTCGGCGGAGTCGGCAACGACCTCGAGGTGTCCCGTGCCCGCGCCAGCGTCAACCAGGCGGAGGGCCAGCTCGCCATCGTCGATCTGAACATCGCGACGCGCGAAAATGCCATCTCGCTCCTCTTGGCGCGCATTCCTGGTCCGGTCGAGCGTCAGAGCTCGATCGACGCCCTCCAGGCGCCACCTACGGTTCCCTCCGGGCTCCCTTCTACCCTGCTGGAGCGGCGGCCCGACATCCGCGCGGCCGAGAAACGGCTGCTCGCGGCCAATGCCCAGATTGGCGCCGAGCTCGCCGACTACTTCCCCAAGTTCGAGCTCACCGCATTCATGGGCGTGGCCAGTCCCGACCTGACGGACGCGAGCTTCGTCCGCGGCGGTGCCGGCCTCTTCAACTGGACGCTGCCCTTCCTCGGTGGTGAGCGCGTCCGTGCCGAGCACAAAGCAGCCATCGCCAACTGGGAGCTCGCGACGGCCGCCTACGAGCAGACCGTGCTGCGCGCCTTCCGCGAGGTGGCCGACTCGCTCGCTTCCATCCACGCACTGAGCGTGCGGCGCGTCGCACTCGATGCCCAGCTCACGTCCCTCGAAAGTGCCGAAGACTTGGCGGTCCAGCGCTACCAAGGCGGCGTCGCCAACTACCTCGATGTGCTGACCACGCAAGAGCAGCTGCTCTTCACACAGCTGGCCATCGCCGAGGTGCGCGGACAGGAGCAGTCTGCCATCGCACGCCTCTACCGCACGCTCGGTGGCGGCTGGCCCCTGCCCGACGAAGACGAGAGCGAGAGCGAGAGCGAGCAGAAGACGCCGGCCGCCCAGTCCGAAGAAGCGGCGAAGTAAGGCTCAGCTGCGGCGCCGCCGCCTCGTCCCGCCAGCGCGGGGCGCCCCCGCGGGGCAGGGTCGTCCCGTTCCGCTCTCGGGGCCCGCCCCCGCGGGCGCGCACCCGCTGCGGCCGCCAGTAAGGCTGCATCCGCCGCCCGCTCCGCCCCATCAGCCAGCACGACAAACGAAGAGGGCGCTGGAGAAACCTCCAGCACCCTCTTCTACCCTACCGTCCAAGAGAGCACCGTCGCGGCTGCAAAGCTCGATTGTGTCCCTTCTCCGCGGCGCGCCTGGCTGAAGACGCGCCCAAGAGTCCAATTTCGACCGTTCCCGCGGCGCCGCTCGCTCACCCACCCACGCGGGACCGCTCGCCCAGCAGCGCCATCAATTCGCCGGCGCCATCAGCCCGGGCAGGCGCGACCAGGTCGCCCGCGCCATCAGCCCGGGCAGGCGCCATCAGTTCGGCCGCGGCCGCGCCTGAGGCTTGCCCTTGGCTGCATCGGCTGCCGCCGGATGCTCGGCTCCGTTGGCCTTGGCTGCTTCTTCAGCGCCCTTGCCGATGCCGCTCTTGACCAGCACTTCACGGGCCAGCTGCTCCATCATCTGCGGATGCTCCTCGAGGTACTGGCGCGCATTGTCACGTCCCTGACCGATGCGCTCACTGCCCACCGAGAACCAAGCACCGCTCTTCTGGATCAGGCCCATCTCCGACGCCATGTCCACAATCTCGCCCGAGCGGCTCACACCCTTGCCGTACAGGATGTCGAATTCCACTTCGCGGAAGGGAGCCGCCATCTTGTTCTTGACCACTTTGACGCGCGTCCGGTTGCCGACCACCTGCGTGTCCTTCGTGGTGGCCTCCTTGATGGCACCGACACGGCGCACGTCGAGTCGCATCGACGCGTAGAACTTGAGCGCGTTACCGCCGGTCGTCGTCTCCGGACTGCCGAACATCACGCCGATCTTCATGCGGATCTGGTTGGTGAAGAACATCATCGTCTTCGAACGCGAGACCGAAGCCGTGAGCTTGCGCAGCGCCTGACTCATCAAGCGGGCCTGCAAGCCGACGTGGCTATCGCCCATGTCGCCTTCGATTTCAGCCTTCGGCACGAGGGCCGCCACCGAGTCGACCACCACCATGTCCACCGCGCCGCTGCGCACGAGCATGTCCGCAATCTCGAGCGCCTGCTCACCGTAATCGGGCTGGCTGATCAAGAGGTCGTCCGTCCTGACGCCGAGCTTGCGCGCATAGCCCACGTCGAGCGCGTGCTCTGCGTCGATGAAGGCAGCCACCCCGCCCTGACGCTGGAGCTCGGCAATGGCATGCAGGGTCAGCGTCGTCTTACCGCTCGACTCAGGGCCGAAGATCTCGACGATGCGGCCCCTCGGGTACCCACCAATGCCGAGCGCCACGTCGAGCCCCAAGGAACCAGAGGGGATGACCTCGACCTCCTGACCAATCTTCTCGCCATCCTTGAGACGCATGATGGCGCCTTCGCCGAACTCCTTCTGCACGTTGGCGATCGCAAGTTCGAGGGCTTTGGTCTTGTTCTTCTCGTCCATGGCTGGCTTTCCTTTTACTGTGCTCTTGTTCAGGTGTCAAACACTGAACAAATGGATGCAGGAGGTTTTTCCTGTCGGCTCGCCGAGTGAAGCGCCGCTCGGGACTGGGCGCTCGGACCCACTTCGCGCCCCCCTACGTTGGTTGGTGCGCTTGGCCCGGCCGGACTCGCCCTCAGAAGGAAGAGGGAGAGTCCGGCCGAGCACCCCGACCGCACGAGGCCGACACCCCGCGGCGCGCTGGCCCCAGAGGTTGGTCACCACCGAACGTCAGCGCGCCCCGCCACCATCCTGCAAAGTCGCCCCACTGCCAAGACCAGGGCGGACATTGTTTGTCACTCACAACAAACTCACTACCGACGCATCGTTCAGCCAGGCGTGAACATGATCGGGTACGTCACTTTCACGATCCCTCCATCCGGAGGAGGAAAGCTGAGGCCGTAGAACGCTTGGGCGACGCAGCGAGCGACGGACGCGTCGGGAATGCCACCTGGTTCCGACGTGGCAGTCGACACGCGCCCGGTGCGGTCGATGACGAAGCGCACGCCCACTCGCCCTTCCAGCGACGGATTCTGTGCCAAGCCCTGCTCATAGCAGAAGCGGAAGCGGCCGAAGTTCTGACGCACTGTGCGCTGAATCACTTCTGGTGGAATGCGTCCGCTCACGCTGGGGGCAGCCGTGCGCACCGTCGGCCCCTTCGCCTGGTGCGTGCCGCCGCCTCTGCCCACGGAAGTGCCGAAGCTGCACACCGTGCCGGCTCCCGGCGTGCACTGGCCGAGCGTGCCCAGCGTCGACGCAAAGCCATCGATGCCGACGCCCGTGCTGTTCCCGTAGAAGCCGCCGAAGCCGGTACCACTCAGGGCGAGGCCGCCCTGACCCGCTGCTTCGCCAATATCCATGCCCCACAGATTGCCGTGGGCATTCAGGTCGTCGTGACCAATGGCCACGTCGCGTGCAAACGCAGAGAACGGCGCGTCCGGGTTCTGCGCCGCGTCGCTACGCAGCATGCCGATGATGCCGAAGTCGCGCGCCAGCACACGGAGCTCCTCACGACTGAGCTCGACGTTCGGCTGATCCTGCGGGCCTTTCACGGCGATGCGCGCGGGTTGCCGCGCGGCCTCGGGGCGTCCGGCTTCGCCTGGAGCGCCCGGCGCCGGTGCTGCAGCCTCGCCGCCCGCAGCAGCGTCCGGCTCCGCTACTGCCTGCTTTTGGGCTTCTTCTTCACGCTGAGCCACCGCCGACATGTAGTAGGTGAGTAGAATCAGTCGCTCCTTGTCGATGGCCTCCTCGTCGTCCAAGCCGATCGGTGGCGTGAAATAGGCCATCCCACCGAGTAGGCCGCCAAAGGTCGAGAGCGAGACCGCCAGATACGCGGCGTAGCTGCGATCGAAGGCGAGCCCGCGGAACTTAGCCTTCTCGCGCGGCACGAGCCCGAGCGCGATCGTGAGCCCAAAAAGCTCGAGCTCGAAGGTGGCGCCCGGCAGAAGAGCCGTCTCTACGACCGCACCCCTATTGGCAGCAGCAGCGGCGCAGCGCGACAGCAGCTCCGAAAGTGGCTGGGTCACGCTGCCGTGAGCCTGCCTTTCCGTGTAGGTCCCGCGAACGTCGACTGGAAGCAGCAAGCGGGTGTGCCCACTTCGCCCGGAGATCAGCTGCAGCGGCGCGTGCTCGGGCAGCTCGCACGGTAGTGCAATGTCGAGCCGCGTCCCGTCTTTCGCCACCTCGAGCATCGCTGGGTGGTCCGCTGCTTCCACGACGAACACGTCTGCATTGGGCGCGGAGAGGCCGCGAGCGAGAACGCTGGCGCCCCAGCGCACCGAGACTTCGAGCCACACGTCCGTCGAGGTCGGCAAGCTGGCGAGCGCCGGATCGTCCAGCATGAGGGAGACCGGCGGCAGAGGCGATGCGAACGGATCGGGACGAGACGAAGGTGTGATGAACGGGCTCACGCGGGACATGACGACTCCTCTGGGGCGGATCGCGCCCCTGACCATGGACAGCCAATGATGGGTCGTCGTCGCGAGACCAGTTGGTTCCCGCGCGCACGACCCAATCGTGAGTAGAGACAGTGCGCGCGCCCCCCTGTTCCGGAAAATCGACCGCTGCGCTCACGAGTGCAGTCACCCGAGTCGCTCGTCGAGCTCGGAAGGAAGAAGTCGTGGCGAGCCGCGTACGAGCGCTCGACCGCTGCTGCTCGGAAACTTCAGTCGCAGTCGCCAGAAGGAGCGCCCGCGTCGGACCAAGCTCCGATCAGCTCGACTTCGTCCTCGTCCAGGTCGACCACGGGAGGTTCGACCGGCAGAGTGACGGGCGGCATGGCACCCGAACGCACTGCGCGCGCCATGCGCTCGTAGATCGGTTCGCCCTGGTAGTGCGCTTGGGTCGCGGCGTAGTCGGTCAGCGGAAACGGAGCGCCATGCTCCGGGGGCTCGGCGTGACAGCGCTCGCAGCGGCTCGCGACGATCGGCTGTACGTCACAGTAGGTGACCGCGCCGCCGGAGCTACAGCCGAGAAGCCCCGCTGTGATTCCGGCGACTGCCGCCGGGGCAGCCAGACATCGCAGGACCGTCGGCGGAGTCATGAGCGATGAGACCGGAAAAAGTGAAGTCGAACGGAATCAGCGCAGAGGTCGCCCGCCCGGGCCGACCAGCCCGGAGCTGGCGGCAGGAGCGCCGCTCGAAACCAGGCCGCTGCCCTGCTGCGCGCGCGCCAGCTCCGCCTGCTGCTGCGCCAAGATCTGCCCGACCAAGCGGCTGCGCTCGGCGGCGAACTGCTTCACTTCGCGGTTGGTCGAGGCGGAGAGCTTGTTCAGGAGCGTCGTCACGCGCGTGATGTCGCGCTTGTGCATCAGCGCTTCGAAGTAGTTGTGAGCCAAGCGCACGTCGCTGTTCATGGCCTTCTCGTGACGCGAGAGCAGATCGACGACTTCATCGATGCGTCCTGCGTGGCCGAGGAGCGCCGTGTAGGCGATCAAAGCCGTGGGATCGCTGCCGTTTCGGTCGACGGCGACTTTCGCGAACTCGAGCGCGCGTGCACGCGTGGTTTCGCTATTCGCGTACAGGCCCTGGAGCGCCACATAGGGAGCGGCGCTCTTCTTGTTCGGCTCTGCCTCTGCCAGCTCGGTCACGGCGAGGATGGCCGCGTCTTCGCTGCTCGCGTCCTTCACGTGCACGTACAAGACGGCCCACGCGTCCACCGAGTTCGGCTGCACCAGAATCGCGTGCTCGATGGCGGCGCGCTCGTCGGCCGGCTTCTCCAGCCCTTTGTAGACCTTGGCCAGGTGGAGCGAGGGGAACGGGCTCTCCGGCATCAGGTTGCGAGCGCCCTTGAGCGTGCCCTCTGCCTCGGCGAACTTCTCTTGCTGCAGCTGAGCGACGCCGAGCGCGAGCCAGTCATCGCCACCGCCACCCAGAGCGACGAGCTTGGCCCAAATCTTCTCCGCTTCCTCGAAGCGGCGGTACTTCATCAGCTCGCTGGCGAACATGCGGCCGCGCGTAACGTCGCTCTTGTCCTCGTTCCAGTGATCGCGCAGACCTTTGAGCAGATCCTCGAGCCCGATGGTGATGGGGCGCCCCTCGTTGTCTTGGACTTGCACGGCTGGCCCGTTGAAGCCCAAAAGCTCCCACATCTGCTCCTGCGTGACCGCAAGCGGGCCCTTCTTCAGTTGCTCGTCGAGCGTGGCCGTGGGTTTGGTGACGGGGATGACGACGAGCGCGTTGGCCGGGACCCCGCCAGGGAATGCGCTCACCGGTGCGACGATGGCTGCACCTCCGCTGAGCTGCAGATTGCGGGATGTCGCTTGGGGGGTGCCGGGCTGAGTCATCTGTTCACCAATCACGCCGATTCGTCGGCGGACGAACTATCTACCAACGCGCCACTTGCCCAGCAACCGCGGGCAGTCCGCTGGCTCCTCCGCCGGGGGCGCAGTCTGGCGGCGCAGTGCGGCGGCGCAGTCTGGCGGCACAGTCTGACGGCACAGTCTGACGGCACAGTGCGGCCGCACAGTGCAGTGGGCTCGAGCGGCCGCGCGCCACCGGAAACGCACCGCCCGGCCGTGCCCGCACATGCTTTTACCGCGCGCCAAGTGTGTTTTGGCGCGCGCCTCCGGCGGCGGCTATAACGATCGTGGATGCTCTACCTCCCCGCGATTCTGGGCTTGGCGGTCTTGATGATCGTCCACGAATGCGGCCACTACTTCGGCGCGCGCGCGTTCGGCATGCGGGTCGAGCGGTTCAGCATTGGCTTCGGCCCGCCGATCTGGCGCCATCAGCCGCGCGGCAGCGACACGGTTTTCCAGGTCGCTCTCATTCCCTTTCTCGCTTACGTGCAGATTGCGGGCATGAACCCGTTCGAAGAGATCGATCCGAACGACAAGGGAAGCTACGCCAACGCCTCGCTCACGGGGCGCATCGTGGCGATCGTCGCCGGACCGCTGGCCAACTACCTGTTCGCGAGCGTCGTCTTCTTTGCGGCCATGGTCATCGGCGGCAAGTACTCGGAAGAGCCCGTGGTGACGGTGGTGGAGGCTTCCGCGGCGGAGGCGGCCGGGGTGCGTTCGGGCGACCGGATCGTCGCCATCGACGGCAAGGCCGTGCAGCGCTGGGACGAAATCCCCGAGCTCATCCTACCCAAGGCTGGGCAAGAGGTGCGCCTCGATGTGGCCCGCGACGGCGCGGCGCTCGGCCTCGTCGTGCGGGTGCGCGAGCAGGGCGGCAAGGGCTTTCTCGGCGTCTCCAAGACGAAGGAGCCGATGCCGATGGGCGAGGCGCTGGCCCAATCCGTCATCCAGCCCGCTGTGATCGTCGGACTGACGGTGGTGAGCCTCGGCAAGATGATCACCGGTCAGGAAGAGGGACAGCTCACGGGCCCGATCGGCATCATGCGCGAGACCAAGAAGGCCGCCGAGCTCGGTCTGCCGATTTACCTCTCGATCATCGGCTTCCTCTCTACGTCGGTGGGCTTCTTCAACATGTTGCCGCTCCCGGCTCTGGACGGCGGACGCTTGATGTTCCTCGGCTACGAAGCTGTCACGCGCCGTCGTCCGAACCAGAAGTTCGAAGCTCAGATTCACATGGCGGGCATGCTGCTCTTGTTGACGGCGCTGCTCCTGGTCAGCTTCCGGGAGTGGGGCTCGGACAAGACTCCCAGCGAGGAAGCCGCGGCCAAGCGTGCTCCGGCCGCGGAGCAGAAGACGCCCGCGAAAGCCAAGCCCTGACCTCTTCGCAGCAGCGCGCGAGCGTCGCGGCGAGGGGTGTTCCGGGTTTCGAGCGCCCGGGAGAAGCGCGAGGCGCGCGGCGGACTAGCGCGCCAGGATCTCGATGAACGGCGGACAGGTCGCCAAGAGCTCGTGCGCGGATTTGCGATCGGCGTAAAGGAGCAGCGCCCCGCCCTTGGCCACGCGTACATCGGCACGCGCCGGGCTGCCGCCGAGGACCGTCTCGGGAAACACGAAGTCGCCCGGGGAGAGCTCGCTCTCCACCTTGCCGTCTTCGGCCAAGACCAAGAGTGCACCTGCTCCCAGAATGTAGAGGCCATCCATGGGCTTCTTGCGGTGGGCGATCATCGAGCCCGGCGCTGGGTTCTTCACCGTGCACTTCTCGAGCACCATCGTGCGGAACATCTCGTCCAAGGAGTCGCCGAGCGGCCCCAGTACGGCGCCGCCGAAGGCGCTATAACGATCGCCCACCTCGGCCAGCTCGTCCCGGACCCAAGGGCAGCTGCTCGTCACCGCGTCCAAGTCGGCATCGGAAAGCACGGCCACCCTGGTCCCCGGCTCCGCAGCGACGACGCGCAGCGCGACGCTCGACGGGACCGTGCCCCGCGTGAAGACGACCTCGCCGCGACGCGCTCGCACACAAGAGGCATCGGCTACGGTCGGCATCAGCTGCACCGAGCCGGCCGTCACCAGGGCCACGCCGAAAGAGGCGACTTCTTCGCCCGGCCCGAGCGGAACGACGCGCGCGCGCGCAACGAGCACGTCCATCGCGTCTTCCGGCAGGTCTTGCAGACCTTTGACGTCGAAGAGGTCGACGCCATCCAGCTGTCCCGGAGCCGACTCGGCCTGGGAGCTGTCGGTGATGACGACGGGAGCGGAAACGGGTGACGGAACCTCCGCCACCGGCGGTGGACGCGACTGCAAGCGCTCGAACGCGCCCGCCAGAACGTCGTCGTCATCGTCGTCCGGGGGGATGCTGGGTGGCAAGCTCGGCGGCGGCGGCCCGGAGGAACGATCCGGATGAACTTGGCCGGAGATGTCGAACTCCGGCGCAGGCGCCGTGGAGTCGTGGGGTTCCGGCTCCGACATGCTTTCGGGCGGTGGCGCCTGCAGTGGACGCGACGGAGGCTCGAACCGGACAGGCGGCATGGCGGCCGACGGTGCCAGGGCAAATGGCTCGCTTTGGCGCCCACTCGACGGCACGGTGGGCGGACCGCTCGGCCGCGTCGAGGGACGCACCGACGCACGACCGGGCGTCGGTGAGAGGTCTGGTGGCATGCGGAAATCCGGTGGCGGAGGCCGCGTCGAGCCGACACTCAGGTCCACGCCGAGCTCTTGCTCGATGTCTTCCGGCGTTTCGACTGCGCGCCCGCGCGTGCGCTGCGCGTACTCTGCTGGCGTCGACTGATCGATGGGCAGCTTGGACGGCGCGTCGAGCGCTCGCAGCGGCAGGTCGACCATCGATGGCCCCGAAGCTTGCCGCGTCGGCGGCTCGTCTCCGAACTCGATCTCGTCCTGGTCGGGGAAATGCGGCAGCGGTGCTTCCTCGTCGAGCGAATCGAGGAACGCCGCGTCGAAGCCGCGCGAGGTCGAAGACGGTGGCCCGGAGGAAGCTCGGGGCGGGGACGGCAGGGACGGCAGCGGTGGCAAGGAATGCCCGCCGCGAGAGGTGGGGGAGCGGGAGACCGGCGGCTCGCTGGACTCGACGCCGGGCCAAGCCTGGGGCGAGACCGAAGCCGGATACGAGTGGCCGGCAGCTGGACGAACGGCTCGTGCCTCGTTCAGAGGGTCCACGGACGGTGGCATGGCGGCCGCAGGCAAGGACGACGGGAATGCGCTCGGCAACGCTGGGCCGCGGCGCGATGCCCCGACGCCCGCGGTCGGCACCACAGCCGCGCTCGGTGGCCCCAGCTGCTCGACCTCGTCGTCGTAGACGATCTCCTCCTCGTCCTCCGCCTCGACGCTGTCCGAGTCTTCGAACTCGAGGTCGCCGATGTCTGCGACCGTGGCCGACGCGACGACGGCGGGCGCGCGCATCGGAGGGGCCACGGCCAGGCGCGCCGGAGGAGGGACGAGCGACGGTGGGACGCTCGTCGCGGGCGCGCCGAAGACGGGATCGGAATGAGTGGGTCCATGCTCGAGCCGCTGGGCGAGCAAGAAGAGCTCGCGCGCACGGATCGCCTGGCCGACCTCGATGGCCGTCTCCGCTGCTCGTCGAACCCACGCCACCGCATCCTGGCGCTCGTCGCGTCGCCATTGTGCGGAGGCTGCCCGCAGCGCCCATGCGACATCCTCGTGGTCGTCGTCGGACGGGGGGGGAACTGTCAGGGACTGGCCAACCATTGGGGGGGCTCGGGGCACTATACCGGAAATGGGCCGCCCCCGGTCAAACCGCTGGGGCCCGAGGAGTCAAGGCGCGCCAGGAGTGAGGAACACTTCGCGATCGCGCGAGCCGTTGGGCGGCCCCACGTACCCGCGCCGCTCCATCATTTCGACGATCTTGGCGGCGCGGTTGTAGCCGATGGTCATCTTCCGCTGGAGCCACGAGGTCGAACAGCGCTGCGTCTCGCGCACGATCAGCACCGCCTCCTCGAAGCGGTCATCCGAGGTCTCGGGTGGGTCGTCGGCGGCCTCTTCGCTGGTGTCCGTCAGGATCGACTCCTCGTAGCGGGGCTCGGCCTGCTGACGCAGGTGGTCGGTGAGACGGCTCACCTCCTCCTCGGAGAGGAACGGGCACTGGACGCGGCGCGTCTCGGTACCGCCGTTGAGCTTGACCAGCATGTCGCCCTTGCCGAGGAGCACCTCGGCGCCTTGCTCGTCCAAGATGGTGCGACCGTCGATCTTCTGCGCAACGCGGAAGGCGACACGAGACGGGAAGTTCGCTTTGATCATGCCGGTGATGACGTCGACGCTCGGCCGCTGCGTGGCCAGGATGACGTGCATGCCGGCCGCCCGCGCCTTCTGAGCCAGGCGCGCGACGGAGCTCTCCACTTCTTTGCCTTGCTGCATCATCAAATCGGCGAACTCGTCGATGACGATGACGATGTACGGAATCTTCTCGGGGACCTCGCGCCCGTCGGCTCCGCTCGCGGCGCCCTTGACCATCGTCACGCCACCGTTCACGTCGATGGCCTCGACTTCCTTCTGGCGCGGCGCGGGGATTTCCCCGGCCGCCACGCGCTCGACGAAGCGGTTGTAGGTGCCGATATTCTTGGTCCCGGCGTCGGCAAACAGCTGGTACCGACGCTCCATCTCGTCGACGGCCCATTTCAGCGCCTGCGCAGCCTGCTTCATGTCGGTCACGACTGGCAGCAAGAGGTGCGGGATCCGATCGAACGGCGCGAGCTCGACCACCTTCGGATCGATCATCAGCATGCGCAGTTCCTCGGGCGTGCGCCGGAAGAGCAAGCTGGCCAGCATGACGTTGAGCCCGACGCTCTTGCCAGCGCCGGTGGCGCCCGCAACGATGACGTGCGGCATCGAAGCCAGGTCGGCGTAAAAGGGAGCGCCGACGATGTCACGGCCCAGCACCACCGGCAGCGGCGCCGTGCGCGCGAGCTCGTCGAAGCGCGGGTCTTCCACCAGCTCGCGCAGATTGACGGGTACCCTGGTTTCGTTGGGCACCTCGAAGCCAATCCGGCTCTTACCGGGAATGGGCGCAATGATGCGCACCTTGCGCGACAAGCCGAGCGCCAGATCGTCGCTCAAGCCGGCCACTTTGCTCACCTTCGTTCCCACGGCGGGTGCGACCTCGTAGGTCGTCACCGTAGGGCCGGGGTGAATCTCCTCGACGCGACCGACCACGCCATAGTCGGCGAGAGTGCGCTCGAGCAGCGCAGCTTTCTCGAGCATGAGCCCGCGGTCGATGCCCTTGCTGGGCGCCGCGCTCGGCGGCTCGAGCAGCTCGGTACTGGGGAGACAAAACTCGCCCGCCTCCTCTAGGCGCCGCGTGCGCGCCTTGGGGCGCACGGAGACTTCGGGGGCCAGGGCCACGATCTTCGGTTCGGTGGGGGGGGCCGCGCTGCCAGCGTCGGGCGCCGGAGTCGACGGCGCGGGGTCCCCCGTCTCCTCGTCCGCGCCAAAGAAGGACTCCAGATCCACGAGCGCCGGGCCAAGTGTCGACGCGGCAGGCTCTCCGGAAGGCAGTGGGTCCGCCAGCGGCGAGGCGACGGAACCTCCCTCCCCTCCCGTCAGCGCAATCACAATCGGGTCCTGCTCGGTCTCCTCGGACGCGCCTGCGCTCGCCCACTCGAAATGCTGCCGCAGCGAAGCCGCCAGCGAGAGAGGCGGAGCGCCCGTGACCTCCATCGGGATCCACGGAGCCTCCTCCTCCAATCGGTGCACGATCGCCTCGTCGCGACCGAGCTCGATCACCGGCAGCTGGGCGCTTTTCTCACGCGCCGCGCTGCGCACGGCGCCGGCTTCCTGCCAAGCAGCCCGCACCCGCGCGAAGGCTTGCCGGAGCAGACGCTGGCTAGCTTGGGCCAGTCGTACGATGCGCTCGCACAGCTCCACGAAAGAAAAGCTCGCCCGCCCGATGAGCAAGAGCAGGATGCTCGTCGTGCCCACCAAGAACGAGCCGGGGCCCGAGAACAGCCCGCGCAAGAGCTCCCCGAACAGGAGTCCCACATGGCCACCGACGGCGCTGTGCCCGAACGAGCGCACCTCGGGCCAGGCCACCTGAAGCAGCGACGCCAAGAGCACCATCAAGATCACGTCGCCGCCGAGGCGCAGACCGAGTGCGCGCGGACGCTGTCCACGCACGAGCGGCGCGCCCAGACACATGAGCTCGATCGGCACGAACCACGCGGCCCAGCCGAACGTCAGGGAGAGCCCTCCTGCGAGGGCCGCCCCGATTGGGCCCATCCAGCCCCCGGCGCCTGCTGCCCCCTCGTCCGGACGAAAGCTCACGAGCGAAAGCACCACGAAGACGGCGGCCGCAAACGCCAGCAGTGAGGCCGCCTCCACCTGGCGGCTTCGGGACGCAGGCGGCTCGGCTGCTGGAGCCAAAGAGCGCGGGACGAAAGCGTGTGCTCCCATGTAATTCTAAGACCTACATCATCCTACTCAACTTGCCAAGAATCGCCCCAGTTCGGCCACACTTCATGAAGTGCGGGCCCGCTCGAGCGCCGCAAGAACCCAGTCGACCTCGGCGCTCGCGGGGCTGGGGGTCACGAAGCGTCGCCACACAGGTGACGTGGCGCCTCCTCGAACGAGCTCACCGTGGGCAAACGGTCGGGCGTGCCGTGGCTTCGACTCCTGTCGCACGTCCGATACTGCTGTACTATCGTCTGCGGCTCGCCCCGGCCGTGTTCCTTCGTCACCGTCGGCCACGAAGGACCGAAGGGCGTGCCGTGAGGTTGGATCGCCTCCGCACGAGAAACGCGAGTGATGAGACACAGGTCATTTCCGGGGATCGGCCGCGGGCGCGGCGACGGCAGAGCCAGCTCGGCTGCGTCGGTCCTCCTCGCGACGCTGCTGGTCACCTCCGGGTGCCGCGTCGACTCGGAGGAGATCCACGGATGGGCTCGCAAAGCCTCTGGCCCGCGCAAGCTCGTCGCGGTCGTGCAGCACGACAAGTACGGCCCAGCCCTGCGCGTCGATGCGGCCCTGACGCTCGTGACGATGAAGCCACGGGGCGGACGGAACGTGGGCCTGCAGGGTTCGGAGGACAGCAAGGGCCTCCTGGCGGCGCTCGAGGAGATGGCTCCCCCAGCGCGGAAGAACGTGATCCACGGCATGGCCGAGCCTCTGGCGCGCGGCATTCTGCAGAAGCCGGCGAGTGACGGCACCGACCCGTCCATTCCCTACAAGGACGCCGCCTACGCCTTGCTCACGCACGACGGGGGCGGGCTCGTCGTCGATGGCGCCGCACAGAACCACCTGCGTTCGGCGCTGGTCCTTTGGTGCAAGCAGGACTTCACGGGCCGCTTCGACAACACGGGACAGCTATTCGGCATGGAGCAAGTGCTGCGCCTCCTGCGCGACGAGGGCGTCGCCCCTTTGACCAGCCTGCTTGCGCCCGGCTTCACGCGCACCAAAGAGCTCTCCGAGCTCGTGCGCGAGCTCGGTAGCGACCAGACGAAGCTGAGCGCCAGCACCCGCTTGGCCGATGCAGCACGCGCCGTGCAGACGCCGGCGTGGGAGGCCACCACCAAGAGTCTCATCCTGCGTCGCAACCAAGAGGCCTCGATCACCGTCACGCCGCTCGAGTTCGAGAAGCAGCTGACGGTCTATCGTGCGGCCGAGCTCGACCGGCTGTTTTCAGGCATGCGCTCCGTCGGCAAGAAGCCCGCCGTCGACTACCTGCTCGGCTTTGCCGCCGACACGAGTCGTCCGGAGGAACAGCGCATCCTGGCCCTCGCCGCGCTCGAGGGCCACATGGATCGGAACGATGCGAGCCACGCCAAAGCTCTGCTGTCGTTGATTGCCAGCGACACGTCCCCCGATACGTTGCGCGATTTGGCGCTCCGTCGGGCCGGCGAGCTGCCCTACGAGCAGATTGCTCCTGGCCTCTACGAAATGTTCTCCCACAAGCGCTGGAAGGTGCGCTGGGTCGCCGCCTCCCTTGCGCTCCGCATGGCGGAGGCCAAACATCTGCCAGAGTTCATGAATCAGCTGGGTCGAGTCGAGCGCATGCCGATGGGCGAAGCGCTGTCTTATGGCGGGCTGCTCGCGGGCGTTCGGGGCCTGGACGCACGTCAGGCCGCACAGACGTACGGCGCCGCAAAGGCAGGCGAGTCCGAGCTTCGTCCGGCGGTGCGGCTGAGCGCCCTCAGCTACTACTACGAGTTCGGCACCCAGGCCGATCTACCCCTGCTCAGCACGCTCACCAACGACCCGGCCAAGGTGCCCGAGTGCCCGCTCGCCGAGGGGCCCGACGCCGATCCCGACGCAGCTGCTTGCTCCTACGTCTGCAGCGTGAGCGAAGGCGGCAAGCCAACCGAAAAGGAGATCGGCACCATCGGGCAATTCGTGGAATATTGCCTGCTGCCGGCTGTCCAAGCGCGGCCCGCGCAGGCCTCTTCCGGGCAGGCCTCTTCCGGGCAGGCCTCTTCCGGGCAGGCCTCTTCCGGGCAGGCCCCGACCAAGTCCACGTCCCCAGCCGCAGCGCCCTCATCTGCGGCCGCTCCCCAAGCGGCCCAAAACGAGAAGTCCCAGACGTCACCATGAACGAGGCGAACAAGAAAACCCCGCGCACGTTCCAATGCAGGAACCAGCTTTGGCGGACCTACGAGGACATGGCGAAAGAGCTCGAGTGCTCGATCGACTACCTCATCAACGACGCGATGAAGCAGTACGCGCGTCAGCGCGGGTACGCCGGCGACCTGCCCTCGAACGTCTCGATGCCGCCGCCCATCAGCAATGTGCTCGCCAGCGCCGCGTCCGAGCCTGCGCCGGCCGTGAACATGCCGGGCGCGCCCCCGATGCCGCTCGGCGTCATGCCACCCGGTGCGATGCCCAGCCGCGGGCCCGGGCAACCGCCGCCTCGCCCGGCGTCATCGGCTCCGCCGCCCGGGGCGATGCCGCCCGGGACGATGCCGGGACGTGTCGCGCCGCTCGGTGCGCCGCCCACGGCGACGACGCCCGGCTCGGGATCATTCCCGCATCCAGTGCCCCCACCGCCCCGCGCGGGCGGCGGGTCCGGCGCGTTCCCCAACCCAGCGCCCGTGCCGCCCCCACCACGCACGTCCATGGTCACAGGTGGGCCTCCCGGGGCCCCGCCCCGACCGCCCGCCGCGCGCTCGGCGATGAACCTCACGCTGCACTTCGAGGGCAACGCGTACCCGGTCACGAAAGATCGCTTCATCATCGGCCGCGGGAAAGCCAACTCCGACCTTACGATCCGAGACCCGAACATCTCGCGGCAGCACGCGCTCGTCGAGTTCGCCGGCGGCACCTACTACATCGTGGACATGGGCTCCACCAACGGCATCGAGTTTCGCGGCCAGCGCGTCCAGCGCAAAGCGATTCAGAACGGCGACGTGTTCCGCATTTGCGACCACGAGGTCTTCTGCAGCATGGCGTGACCGCCTGAAGGTCGGGCACCATGGTCTCCCTCGTCAGTGCCGTCCGAGACATCGCCCGTGTGCGCGAGGTCTCGGCCGTTCTGGTTCGACATGGCTTCGGCGAAGTCGTCACGCGCCTCGGTCTATCGGGGCAGAAGTCCAAAGATCCGAGCGAGGTGCAGGCAGGGGGCGCGGCGACGGGAAAGCGCCCGTCACTGGCAGAACGCATCCGGCTCGTGCTGGAGGACCTTGGGCCTTCCTTCGTCAAGCTGGGTCAGATTGCCTCGACTCGCGCGGATCTCCTGCCCAAGGACATCATCGACGAGCTCAAGAAGCTGCAGGACGCCGTGCCGCCGCTGCCGGTCGCCGAGGTGAAGGCGCAAATCGAGAGCTCGCTCGGCGCTTCGATCAAAGATGTCTACGAGACGTTCGACGATGTACCGCTGGCGGCAGCCAGCATCGCTCAGGTGCATCGCGCAACGCTGGCGCAGGGCGATCGCACCTTGGAGGTGGCCGTCAAAATTCAGCGACCCGGGGTGTCCGCCGTCATGGCGAGCGACGTCGACATCCTGCACAGCCTGGCCGCGCTGCTGGAAAGGGCCATTCCCGAGACGAAGATCTACTCCCCGGTCGGCCTCGTGCAGCAGTTCGACCACGCCATCCGCGCGGAGCTCGACTTCAACTCCGAAGCCGACAACGCCCGCCGCTTTGCTCAGAATTTCGCCGAGAACCCGCGCATTCACTTTCCAGCGATCTACAAGGAAGAGTCGAGCCGGCACGTCCTGACCATGGAGTACATGGCGGGCCAGAAGATCTACGACGCCATCGAGTCAGGTCACTCGGGTGAGAAGATCGCGCGCTTGGCCCTGACGGCGATCGTCCAGCAGATCTACGACGACGGATTCTTCCACGCTGACCCACACCCGGGGAACGTGCTCGTCAGCGGCAGTGTGGACGAGCCCGAACTCACCTTCCTCGACCTCGGCATGGTGGGCCGCCTGAGTCCGCGCATGCGGGACCTCACCATCGATGTCATCACGGCCGCTCTGCGTCGCGACTACGAGGGCATTGCCGAAGCGCTCTATGCCATCGGCACGCCGACGAAGAAGGTGAACATGGACGCGTACCGCGCGGAGGTCGCCGTCCTCGCGGAACGCTACTTGGGCCGCTCACTGGCGGACATCGAGATGAGCGTGCTCATCCGTGACCTGGTGAAGACCGCTAGCAAGTACGGCATCGAGATCCCCACGGATTTCGTGATGATGGGCAAAGCCCTGATGACCGTCGAAGGGATCGGCAAGGAAATCAATCCGAGCTTCGACGTGTACGAGGAGTCCAAGCCGCTCTTCACAGCTCTCTTGCGCAAGCGCTATTCGCCCGAACGCTTGGGCAACGAACTGCTACGCCGGGTCGAGCGCCTCGGCGGGGCCGGCTACAAGGTGCCGCAGCAGCTCGAGGAGGTCCTCGACGACCTGCGCTGGGGGCGCCTCGGCATCCGCATCAGGAACGACGCGCTCGGTAACGCGATCTCGGATCTCGGTCGGCGGGTGCTGACCACTGGCCTCGCACTCGGACTGCTCGTCTCGGGTGCGATCGTGCACTCGGGCGGCAGTCGCCGCTTGGGTGCGGCCCTGCTGACCGCCGCCGTGCTGCCACTCGGCTTTCATCTGACGGGCGCCTTCTGGCGCTCGCTCCGCAAGCGCGACTAGCCGATCGGCTCACGGCAGCACAATGCCGCACGGCTGCTCGGTGACCCGAGCAACGTGCGGCAACGGCGGGCGGCAAAGACTCAGCGAGCGCCCGCGCAGCTGAACGAGCGGAGCGCTCGGCGAGCGCCCGCTCACTCAGCCGATCTTGCCCTGGAGCAAGAAGGCGATCACGAACGCGAAGAGCACCAGCGACTCGATGAGAGCCAGGCCGAGAATCATCGGCGTGGTGATGCGCGGAGCAGCACCGGGGTTACGGCTGATGCCCTCGAGAGCGGCTGCAGCTGCGCGACCCTGACCGGTGGCACCGCCGAGAACGGCCAGGCCAATCGCGATGCCAGCGCCAATCGCGGCCATCGACTGCACGTCGAATGCGTTGGAGGCGCCGCCCTTGTCGGCAGCGAAAGCCGAGGTGGAAGCGAGGGTGGTGAGTGCGGCGGAAGCAAGGGCCAGCTTCGACTTGAACATTTTCGATGATCTCCTGGTGCGAACGAGCGCCGTGGGGCCGAGGGGTTATCGCCTTCTCGGGCTCACGGCTAGTGCTATTTTTGGTGGGTAGACGGGGGGTTCGGGCGATTTTGCCGCGGGGTTCAGTCGCATTGAACCTCGCGTCGAAGGTAGGGGGGGTGCCGGGCGGGACCCGGCGGGCGCTCTCAGTGCGCCTCGTGCTCGGTGGCCAGGCCGATGTAGATGCACGTGAGCAGCGTGAACACCAACGTCTGCACGCCGATCACCAGCACCCCGAGGACCATGACGGGCAGCGGGACGAGCGCAGCCACGAGGCCGAGGAAGATGGAGAGGATCAGGTGATCGACGGCCATGTTCAGCATGAGCCGGACGGCCAGGGTGATGGGCCGAACGATCAGCGAGATGCACTCGACGGGGAAGATGAGCCAGGCGAGGTACCAGGCGGGACCGAACAAGTGCAGGACGTAGCCGATGCCCTGCTCCTTGATGCCGTAGTAGTTGAACAGCAGAAACACCACGAGCGCGGTGCCCATGGTCACGTTCAGATTGCTGGTCGCCACGGGCATGCCCGGGATGAGCGCGAGCAAGTTCGAGAAGAAGACGAAGATGGCGGCCGAACCAATGAGCGGAAAGTACTTTTTGGCACGCTCCGCATCCATCACGCTCTTGGCCAGATCGTAGAAGTACTCGAGAAACGCTTCGGCAAAGGTGACGAGCGTCAAGCGCTCACCAGGAACCACTGCACCTTCGCCCGACAAGCGACCGCGCACCGCCAGCGCAAAGACGATCACGATGAGCATCATGATGGCGGAAGCCGTGATCGGTTCGAACGACTGCCAAGAAGGTTCGACCTGGCCGATGAAGCTGTCGCCGAGCGCCGCCGCGTTGTGAGACAGCGTGTCTTTGACGTAACCGAGGGCGAAGGTCAGCCAAGTTGAATGTTCGGGCATCGACTCAATCCTTGCGCGTTGGTTCTTGGCTGGCAGGTCCTCGGCCAGCCGTGAGGCCGCCGGCAGCTTCGGGTGCCGGAATGAAGAGGCTGGCGAGGAAGATTCCGAGCGGCAGGGCGCCTATGCCGAGCGCCAAGCCAAGCGGATGAACCAACCGACTTTGGAGCACCCAATAGGTCAAAATGAGCAGGAAGGCGAACTTGAAAACCGCCAAGAGTGCCCAGGAGGTGCGCGCCCCCGCCATCAGGTTTCGGACGGCCTTCGCCAAGAGCACGAGGCTCAGTCCCGACATGCTGGCGCCCAGCACGACGCCGAGCGCGGCGGCGCCGCCCAACCAAAGCCAGGCCCCGACGGCCAGGATCACGCCCACACCAAAAATCGCTCGATAGCTGCGAGCGAGATCCGGGTCAGCGGTCGTGGTTGTCATCGAGGTATTTGCGCTTGGTCTCGCGGGTGGCCGCGTCTTCGTCCGACAGTTCGCGCTCGGCGCGCTTTGCGGCCCGGTAGATGGCACGGCCGCCGGCAACCAAACCGAAGAAGAACCAAACGAGCGTGAGAAGCCCGCCAGTGTCGAACTTCTCATCCAGCCACTGACCCAACATCAGCCCGACGATCACGCTCAGCGCGAACTCGAGCCCGACGGTGGAGTAGCGACCAAGGCCTTTCCAGTCTTGCTGCACTCGTGCCCGAAGGCGGCGCTGCGATACCACGGGGTCCGAGCGGTGGTCAAACGCTGGCCGGCTCGTCGAACCAGGCTGAAAGCGCCCGGTTCAAGGCCCGCGCGGCCTGCCCACGGTGGCTGATGGCGTTCTTGTCGGCAGCCGTCATCTCCGCCGTCGTGCAACCAGGATGCGCCCGCGGTTCGAACAGGCAATCATAGCCGAAGCCGCCACTCCCGCGTGCTGCCAGCGTGATCGCTCCTTCGAGCACCCCTCCGCACTCGGCCACGCGCACTGCCTGCCCCGCCTGCCAGGTGGCCACGCTCAAGACGACGCGAAAACGCGCCGAGCGTTCGGCGACGGGGACATCGCGCAGGCTCTCCAAGAGCCGCGCGTTGTTCTCGTCGTCGGTTGCGTTCGGGCCGGCGAACCGCGCCGAGTAGACGCCCGGCCGCCCTCCGAGCGCGTCCACCTCGAGGCCGCTGTCGTCTGCGAGCGTCAGGAGCTGCGTCGCTTGGCACACCAGGCTGGCCTTCAGCCAAGCATTCTCTTCGAAGGTGGCTCCCGTCTCTTCGACCACGAACTCCGGCGGCAAGAAGTCCGACATCGGACGTACGACCAAACCCGGAATGTCGATCAGCACCGTCAGCTCACGTGCTTTGCCCGGATTGCGGGATGCCAAAACGATCTCTCTCACGGACGATGCTTTCTACGAACGGTCCATCAATCACGGCTCCAGAGCTGCAGGAGCGCTCGTGGCAGGCAGCCAAAACTCGAAGTGAGCGCCCCCCTCCGGCCGCGTACGGTACTCCAGCCGGCCGCCATGCGCGCGCACGATCTCACGCGTGACCGCGAGCCCGAGGCCGGTGCCATGGTCCTTGGTGGTGAAGAACGGATCGAAGAGCTCCTCGACGCGCTCCGTCGGCACGCCAGGACCATCGTCCTCGACCGATATCAGAACACCGTCCGCGTTCGCCTCCGCCTCGAGCCAAACGTGGCTGGCTCCGGCTTCACGAGCGTTGCGCAGCAAGTTGAACAGCACCTGTCGAACCTGTGCTGGGTCGGCCTGCACCCATGGCAGTTGGTCGGCAAGGTCGACGGCTAGGTCGACGTGGTTCTTCTCCAAGTCTCGCTTCATGAACGACGCCGCGCTGCTCACGACTTCGGTGACGTCCACCTCTTCCAGTTCTGGCGCCTTGCGTCGCGCCATCGACAAGTATTGATCCGACAGCACGCTGAGTCGCTGCACCTCGAGCGCAATCGCTCGCACGAGCGCCTTCGCCTCGCGCGCATCTGGGCTGAGCTCTTCTTCGAGCAGGTCGAGATTGAGCGCAATCGACGACAGCGGGTTACGGACCTCGTGCGTCACGTGAGCTGCCATCTTACCGATCGTGGCCAAGCGTTCGGACGCCAGCAGGCGTTCTCGTGCCTCCGCAATGGCGCCCACCATGGCTTCGAACGTCACGGACAGCTCGCCGATTTCGTCGCCCGTACGCAAGGGGGCTTCAGGCCGCAAATCGCCACCAGCCACAGCGGCAGCACGACTGGTGACCAGAGACAGCGGCGACACCACTCGCCGGGCATAGATCGCCATGAAGAGCCCCATCAAAAGCGTCACGCCACCCACCAGGAGGGATAGCGTGAGAGCCAGCTGGCTGCGGGCTTTCGCCTCCTCGAGGAGCAGATCGACGTCGGCCTTCACCCGCTTCTCGATCGCGACCAACTTCTGTGAAACGAGGATGCCGCGTGCAACGAGAGAATCTCGCAAGCGCTGGGCCGCGAGCTGGTCACCACGCTCGAGCTTCTCGAAGAGCCCGGCCACCAGCTCGCCATCGAGACTCATGGCGTGGCGCGCCTGGGCAAGCTCGGCCAAGAGCTCCAGTCGGCTGGCGTTCGCCGTCTGCTCCGCCAAGGCCCGTTCGATGGCCACCTGAAAACCAGCGAGCATCCGCGGCCGACCGATGGTCAGTGTCCGCTCGAACCACACGCGCTTGTCGGCCGGATTGCGCGCTTCGGTGATGTGATTGAGCTGCGAGTTCCAGGTGTCCTGGGCCGCGACCAGGTCTCGAGCTTCGAGCGCCAAGGGAAGATATGCCTGACGCACGAGAGCGGCATCCTTGGCGGCGGCACGAAATGTGGCGACGCTCCACGTGGACGCGAGCGCAAACGCCAGCAGGAGCGCCGCATAGGAGATACCAATGCGGCTGGCGACAGAGCGCGGTCGCGCGCCACTCACGTCCTGCTCGTTCACGACTGGACGCTCCGCCGTGCACGTGGCTTCCGCTTTCGCCGCCCGGCTGGTGCGGGCGGCGGCTCCTGCGTGGGCCGTGGCTCTGGCGGCGCACTCCGTGCAGGCTGCGGCAGATCGATGCGAAAGCAAGCGCCCACGGGGACGTCGATGAGCGCAATGGTGCCCCCATGCTCCTCGACGATGCGCTTGACGATGGCGAGCCCGAGCCCCGTTCCGCCCTTCTTCCCGGAGGTCACGAACGACTGAAACAGCCGGGGCGCAACATCCGCCGAAACACCGGGCCCCGTATCACGAACCTCCAGTCGCAAGTGACTGCCGTGCGACTCCGCACTCACCGTCACCCGGCCGCCACCTTGCTCGAGCATGGCTTCGGCGGCATTTCGCACCAGGTTCTGCAGCGCGCGAGTGATGCGCTCCGAGTCGAAATGAGCAACGAGGCGCCGCTCCGATTGAATCTGGAGCTCGACGTGCTTGCCCTCGAGCTCCGCCTCGAGCCGACTTTGCAGGTCCTCGAAGAATCGATCCAGGATCACCTTGCGAGCCAGCACCCGCGTCTCGCCCCGAGCGAATGCCAGGACTTCGCTCTGCATGGCACCGAGCGCGCGAAACTGCTTGAGAATCTCGTCGGAGTAGCGACGACGTTCAGTGCGACTCGATGCGGCCTCCATCAGCTCGACATAGCCACTGATTACGGTGTGGGGACTCTTGAGGTCGTGCACGACCTGGGAAAGCAGGCGACCGATGCTGGTGAGGCGCTCCTCTCGCTCCCGCGCCAAATTGGCGTGAAAGAGACGCACGGCTGTGGAAACGTTGGCGCTCACCAGCCGCAAAAGGCCGAGATCTTCGGCAGTGAACGGCCCTTGCCGCTTGTTGAAGAGCGCCAAGGCACCGAGCGGCGTGGTGCTGGCCTCGAGCGGCTCGGCAATGACCGAACGGACGCGCCCAAACCCGTCATGGACGAGCGGCTCGCGCGACGTGTCCATCTGCAACGGCGACGAGTATTGGATCACCGGACCGAGCAGACCTTCTGCCGGTGAATAGACCTCCGAAGAGAAGCCACCCTCACTCACGGCGCCGGCATTCGTGCCGTCCGGCCGCAGCACGAACTGCACGAACGCCTCGGCGTTTTCCTCGGCCAGCACGAGCGCTCCGCCCTCTGCATCGCAGGCCTTGGTCAAGCTGAGGAGCACGGCGCGGGCGAGCTCGCGCTGCGAGCGCGCGTGCGCCGTGTGGCGCTCGAGCTCGAACAAGAGCTCGAGGTCGCGCACCCGTCGCGTCAGCTGCACCTGCGCCTGCGACAGCTCCTGATTCTTGCGCACCAAGCTCATGAACAGGCGGGAGTTATCCATGGCTACCGCCGCCTGCGTCACCAGGATGGACAGGATGTCCTCGTCGTCACCGTCGAAGCTTCCGCCATCTCGCTTGTTGATGGCCACCAGCACACCGACCGTGCGTCCCAGATTGCTCTTCACCGGGCACAACAAAGCGGAGCGCGTGAGGCGGCCAGGTCCCACGTCCCATTCCGCGGGCCGCGCCGAGCGCGCGCAATCCGCGATGCGCTCGCTCATGCCTGTCCGAATCACCTGGCTGAGCCAGCCTTCCCCCAGCGGCAGGTGCAGCTTCAGGTCCTCCGGGCGGCTCGCTGCCCGGGTGACCAACGTCGGCCGCCGCTCATCCTGCAAGAACAGAATCGCACGTTCGGCACCAAGGAGCGTCACGACGTGACCGAGCACGACGTCGAGCAGCTCGTCCAGCTCGAGTGAAGCGCCGAGGGCAGTGGCGACCTGGCGCAAGGCTCGACCCACCCGCGCTTCTCGAGCCAAGTGCAGAGAGCCGGCCGCTGGGGTCGGCGCACCCATGGGCACGGCGTCCGGCCCGTCACGAGAGGTTCGGCGCGCAGCCACTTTGGTCATTCGAGCATGCAGGGGCGCGTGCGGTCTACCGAACTCAGCGCTGCCTTTTGCCGCACCCGAGACCGGAGCGCGTAGCGATAGGCCGTCCCCGGGTGCCCCTGGGTCTCCACCATTGCGAGCCTCCGTGGGCTTGGCTAACTAGGGAAGGTGGCGCTCAAGCAGGTACAGCTTCAGGTCCGTGGCCGTGTCCAGGGCGTCTTTTTCCGGGCTTCTACGCAGAGAGAGGCGCGCCGTCTCGGCCTGTCCGGCTGGGTGAGGAACCGTCCGGATGGCTCGATCGAGATCCTGGCCGAAGGCGAGGAGCTCAGCATTCGTGAACTTCACGGCTGGGCGCAGAAGGGCCCGACCGCGGCTCGCGTCGACAAGGTCGAGACCCGCTGGCGAGGATTCACGGGTGAATTTTCGGACTTTCGCATTCTCGACTAGCCCGAACGTGCCGAGGGCGGCGTCGCGCTGGACCAGAGCTTGCGCGGTGATCTGCGCCTGCACCGTGGGCTACGCGTCGCCAGCCTCCGCCGGAGAGGGAAAGGGGCGACGCGACGACGACCGCGAGTACACGGCCGAGGCGAACCCCCGCCCGGCTGGCATGCCCCTGTCGCCTCTGCCGGAACCGCCGAGCACCGAACTTCCCGAGCCTCGTCCTCAGGCGGTGGAAGCCTTGGGCGGCATTCTCACTCGTCTCACGGGTACGGATGCGCTCGCGCGCGAGCGCGCGGCACAGGAACTCTTCGAAGCCAAACCAGATTGGGTTTCGGCGGCCTCCCGCAAGGTCGACTCGATCGCGGAGTCCGCGGACCGTTCGGACATGGAGCGTCTCCTCATGCGGCTCCGCGACGGCCGCCGCAAAGGAACCGACGAAGGGCCCAAGGCCGATTATCTCGACCTCGCCCTCGAACGGGCCGAGCCGGAGCAAAAGGCCTGGCAAGGACTCGTACGGCTCCTGGCTTTGGGCCGCGTGCTCGAAGCGATTGGGTCGACGGGAGCATGCCGCGAGCTCGTACGCATGTACGTTCGCTTCGACTTCCTCCGTATCGACGTGCAACGACGGCTGGACAAGATCGGGGATCCCGCGTTGGCAGCACTCATCGAAACGACGCGCCATCCAGCTCCGAAGATCGCCGAGTGGGCCAAGCGACAGCTCTCGCTCCGAGGCAAAGCCATTCCGCAGGAGGCCGTGCGCAGCGACGATCCGAGTGTGCTGGCGTCGGTGCTCGTCGCGCTGGGGCGCGTGGGCGATCCAGAGACGGCTCGCCTCCTCATCAGCTTCTCCGGCACTGATCGGCTCGAAGTGCGGACCGCTGCCCGTCAGGGGCTGGTCCTCCTGGGCGAATCAGCCGCTTGGCAGCTGCGGGAGGCGTTCCTCGATACGACCGGTCGTACGGCGCCACGCGACTGGACCTGGAAGCGGCTCGCGCGGGAGCTCTTCACCGAGCTCGATCGCACACGTCTCGCCCAGGTCTACGACATCTACGAACAGGCCCTGGCGGCGCACAAAAAAGGCGACCTCGTGGCCATGAAGCGCGGCTTCGACCGGGTGCTCACCGACAGCCCTCTCTTCGAGGGACGTGAGGCAATGGCCGAACTCTACCTCGCGTATGCCGAAGCTCATCCAGCGCCAGCCGACGAGGCCGAAGACGCGCTCCGCCGTGCCGAACGTGTCGCTCACGACGATGCCTTGCGTCATCGCATCCAGAGCCGGCTCTCGATGCTCCGCGCGCAGAGTCTCGCGGAGGCAGGGTTCTGGGACCGCACGCTGGTCGATCGCGCTCGTGCGCTCGACCCAGAGAATGCCGAGGCAGAAGGTGCGCTGCCCCGCCCCGGCGCCAGTCCGTCGAAAATGAGCGCGGTCTCACGCTACTTGGTCGCCATCACGGTATCCGTGCTCGCGCTGGGCGGCGTGGGCTGGATCCTCTGGACAGCGCGTCGGCAGCGCCCGACGTCCTAACGACCTTCGGGCGCCGAGGACGGACGATGCCTCAAGGGCTAGCGCCGCCCAGCCCGCCCATGCCGCCGAAGCCCAAGTTCTCGCAGGAGTCGATGGCGGTCCAAGCGCTCCCGTCTTCGGGCTTCTGAGTCTTGCAGTTGTTGACGTGACTATCCGAGCACTCGAAGAGGTAGTCCTCGCCGATCATGAAGGCCTCACACTCCGACTGATCCTTGGTACAGACGAAGATCACCGTGTCTCCGCTCACCTGCTCGAGCGGATAGCTATCGGACTTCCACTCGGCCCAAGTCGGCTGATCGGCGCAGTCGCCCTCGTACTCCGGAGCGCCACCACTCCCGGTGCCGCCGGAGCTCGTTCCGCCAGAACTGCTGCCGCCGGAGCTCGCGCCGCCGCTACTTGCGCCGCCACTCGTAGTCACCCCGCCGCTGCCCGTGAGGCCGCCGGTCCCGGTGAGGCCGCCGGTCCCGGTGAGGCCACCGCTGCCGGTCACTCCACCGCTGCCGCTCTTGCCGCCGGTGCTGTGCACGCCGCCGGAACCGCTACCACCCGTTCCTGGTCCCACGCCGCCGCTTCCATCACCGTCGCCGGCCTCCGCCCCTGCACAAGCCCAGACTGGAACGAACGCCACGCCCACCAAGAAAAGCTTCCTCACGACTCTGCTCCCGAAAGTAAAAGTTGAGCCAAACTCGGCGTGCCGAGTCCGCACAAGTTACCATTTTCCGTTCGCGCCGCTAGACCGGCCGATAAGCCGGCCACTGCTCGCGGCGAGGTCGCGAGCTCCGGGTCCGGCGCGTCGTCTCCTCTACGGCCAGAGCCAACGCGTCTGACTGGACACGAGCTCCTCGACGGCTCCGAGGTACGTATGGCCGGCGCCCGGCGCCTCGAGCGCCCGCGCCTCGAGGCCGACGGCCGTGAGCAGCGCCGCGGTGGCCTGCGAGCGCTTCGCGCAGCCCTTGGTGCCACAGGCAAAGAGCACACGCTCCGTGCCCAAGGCCCGCAGCCGTTCGGCACTCGCTCGAGGCATGCCCTCCCCGCCGCCTTCGATGAAGATGAGCTCTCGGAAGGCGAGCTGCATGCTCGGGAGCGCAAGTGCACCCATGGTGGCGCCTTGGCTGTAGCCGACGAACGTCGCGCTCGCCTTCAAGCGATCGCCGAAGTGCTGCCGCACCGCGCTCACTGCAGCCTCGAGCTCAGCGCGGAGCGCGAAGTGGTCGCGGAAGTAGAAGCCTTGCTCGGGTCGCTGGCGGTAGAGTGGATCGCCACGCAAGCAGGCGACGACCGCTCGACCGCCACTGAGTCGCCAGAGATAGGCGCAGTGATCCTCAGCGACGCAGCCCGCGCCGTGCGCTGACACGATCAGCGGCGCCGAGGCTGCGCTGCGGGGCGCCCAAGTCAGCACGGGAAAGCCAGACTCGAGCGGAATCTCCGCCACGTGCGGCTCACTCACGTGCGGCTCGCTGGCTGCCCTGTGCGAGTCCATCGGCAGAGGTGCTTCCGCCCCATCGGGCTCTCCAGACCGCTCCTCTTGGCTCACCGAACCGACGTTCGAGCCCGTCGGCTGCGCCGGTCCCGCCTCGCTGCGGCAGGCCAGCGCGAGAGCCAGGAGCGACCATCCCCCCAGCACGCGCCAGCCGACGAGGTGCCTACACCGCGACGTCACCTTTCAGTTCATGCCGCACGAGGCAACAGATGCAAATCTCCGCTTGAGACAGCCCGCCGACGCAACAAAAGCAAAAGGAGCCGCGCGAGCAGCTCCTTTCGTTCGCCGGTCCGTGCCGGTGGCGCTCGAGCTTACTCGCTCGCCTTCTTGGCTGCCTTCTTCTTCGGCTTGGCCTCTCCGGCATCCGTGGCCTCTGCTGCAGGAGCTGCCTTGGCCTTGGCGGCCTTCGGCTCCTTGGCCTTCGGCGCCGGAGCTGCATCGCGTGCCACCTTCTTGTCGCCATCGACGAGCTCGATGATGGACATCGGAGCGTTGTCGCCGCGACGGTTGCCGAGCTTCAGGATGCGCGTGTAGCCGCCGGCGCGGTCCTTGTAGCGCTGAGCCAGGTCGACGAAGACCTTCTCGATGAGGTCGACCTTCTCGGCCTCGGTGGCCGACTCGGTCACGACCGTGAAGCGCTGCAGGAACTTGCCGACCTGCTGCTGCGCTGCCAAGCGGCGGGCGCGATCAGCCAGGCTGAGCTTGTCGGAAGGGGTGTAGGCCACGGCGCCCAAGCGGCGAGCCTTCGTGATGACGCGCTCGGCAACGCGACGCAGTTCCTTGGCCTTCGCCTCGGTCGTCTCGATGCGCTCGTGGGCAATCAGGTTGGCGGTCAGGGCTCGCAGCATCGCGCGGCGATGGCTCGAGTTCCTCCCGAACTGGCGTCCAGATTTATTGTGTCGCATGTCTTTGGATCCTGCTTGAAGTCAGAGGATGGGCGTCTCGCGGCAGCTCAGCCGCCAGCTTGCTGCGCCTTCCAGCGCTCCACCATCACGGGCCAGTTCTCGAACTTCATGCCGAGGGAAAGGCCCATCGTGCCCAGGATCTCCTTGATCTCCTTGAGCGACTTGCGGCCGAAGTTCTTGGTCTTGAGCATGTCCTGCTCGGTGCGCTGCACGAGCTCACCGATCAGCTGAATATTGGCGTTCTGCAGGCAGTTGGCCGAGCGCACCGACAGCTCGAGCTCGTCGACCGAGCGGAAGAGGTTCTCGTTCAGCGGCATGTCGTCGCCGCCCGGCGGCAGGTATGCCGTGTCCTCGGTCTCCTCGAAGTTGATCCAGATGCTCAGCTGCTCCTTGAGGATCTTGGCAGCAAAGGCGACCGCGTCGGTGGGACGCACGGCGCCGTTGGTGAACACCTCGAGCACCAGCTTGTCGTAGTCGGTCTGCTGACCCACGCGCGCGTTCTGCACGGTGTAGTTGACCTTGCGGATGGGCGAGAAGAGCGCATCGATGGGCACCGTGCCGATGGGCATGGTGGGGCTCTTGTTGCGCTCGGCAGGCACATAGCCACGACCGACGCCCACGCTCAGCTCCATGGCGAGCGGGCCCTTCTTGTCGAGGCTCGCCACGACGTGGTTCGGGTTGAGGACAGTGAGTCCGTCGACCAACTTGATGTCGCCGGCGGTGACGAGGCCCGGGCCTTCCTTCTCGAGGCGCACCGTGTACGTGCGGGGCGACTCAGCGCGGAACACGACCTCTTTGAGGTTCAAGATGATGTCGGTGACGTCCTCGACCACATCCGGAATCGTGGTGAACTCGTGCAGCGCGCCGTCCATGCGTACGGCCGTGATGGCCGCACCCTGCAGCGACGCGAGAAGCACGCGGCGGAGCGAGTTGCCAATGGTGACCCCGAACCCACGCTCCAGCGGCTCGCAGGTGAAGCGGCCGTAGAACTCGGTCGAGCTCTCGAGGTCGAGCTGAATTGCCTTGGGACGAATGAGATCGCGCCAGTTGCGGCTAACCATTTGGGTGACCATGTCTGTTCCTTTGCTCGGCTTCTCGGGCCTGGGTGGGGTTCTGCGCGACCGTCCCGAGCGCCCGGGGAACCAGCTCCCTCATTGCGCCCCGCGGCCTGCCCGCAGCGGGAACCGACCAGGTTCCCGTATCTTCTCGGCTGTTGTTCGTGCCGCAGCCAAGACCGGCATTGGACCGTGCCGGTGGAGCGCACAGAGGCGTCCGGCCGGCACGACCTCGTGACTTTACCTGGAGTAGTACTCGACCACGTACTGCTCGCGCACCGCCGGCTCGTTGAGCTCGTCGCGGAGCGGCATCGACTTGATCGTGCCGACGAAGTTCGCCTTGTCGACTTCGACCCAGCCCGGCGTGGGGCGACCTTCGGCCGACTTGAGCGCGGCAGCCACGTAGGCCACCTCGCGGCTCTTCTCGCGCACCTCGATCTTGTCACCGGGGGACACGCGGTAGCTCGGAATGTCGACGCGCTTGCCGTTGATCAGAATGTGACCATGGCGTGCGAGCTGACGACCCTGCCGACGGCTGACCGCAAAGCCGAGGCGGTAGACCACGTTGTCCAGACGACGCTCGATGAGGCCGAGCATTTCCTCGCCCGTGGGGCCACGCAGATGGCTGGCGTGCGTGTAGTAGGCGGCGAACTGACGCTCGAGCAGGCCGTAGATGCGACGCATCTTCTGCTTCTCGCGCAGGCGGAGGCCATACTCGCTCAGCTTGATGCGACCCTGGCCGTGCTGTCCGGGCGGGTACGGACGCCGCGTCACGGCGCACTTCTCGGTGAAGCAGCGCTCCCCCTTCAGGTAGAGCTTGCCACCTTCGCGGCGGCAGAGCTTGCAAACGGGCCCAAGATAACGTGCCATGTCTTAGCGTCTCTTCTCGTTTAGATCGAAAGCATCAAACGCGCCGGCGCTTGGGAGCACGGCAACCGTTGTGCGGAATGGGGGTGACGTCGCGGATCAGGCTCACGCGCAGACCGACCTGCTGCAGCGCACGGAGCGCGCTCTCGCGACCAGAACCAGGACCCTTCACGAACACCGCAACGGTGCGCATGCCCTGATCCATGGCCTTGCGACCAGCATCCTCGCACGCGAGCTGAGCGGCAAAGGGCGTCGACTTACGCGAACCCTTGAAGCCGCGCGCGCCAGCGCTGGCCCACGACACTGCGTTGCCCTGCACGTCCGTAAACGTGACGATGGTGTTGTTGAACGTCGACTGCACGTGGCAGATGCCATTGTGGACGTTCTTCTTGACCGCCTTGCGGACGACTCGCTTCTTAGCAGTAGCCATTGATTCGTTTCCTTCTCAGAAAGCAGAGTCGCCTTACTTGCGCGTCGTCCCGCGGCGGGGACCTTTGCGAGTGCGGGCGTTCGTGTGCGTGCGCTGGCCGTTGACTGGCAGCCCCTTGCGATGACGGAGACCGCGGTAGCAGCCGAGGTCCATCAAGCGCTTGATGTTCTGCTGCACGTCGCGGCGTGCGTCGCCTTCGACGCGGTAGCCGGCTTCGATCGCGTCGCGGAGTGCCTTGACGTCGGCATCCGTGAGGTCGTCGGTGAGCTTGTTCTCCGGCAGCCCGGCGTCAGCGCAGATGCGCTTCGCGGTCGCGGGACCAATGCCATAGATGTACGGGAGGGCGTAGGCGAGGGCCTTGCGCCGCGGCAAATCGACTCCGGAAATACGTGCCATGTTCTCGGGATCTCCTCAGTCTCAGCCTTGACGCTGCTTGTGGCGCGGGTTCTCGCAAATCACGCGCACCACACCTTGGCGGCGGATCACTTTGCACTTGTCGCAAATCTTCTTGACGCTGGGTCGGACCTTCATGGGACGGTTCCTGGCTTCGGACTCTTGCTCTAACTGGCTCGCTGGGTGATGCGGCCCCGGTTGGGGTCATTGGGAGAGATTTGGAGGACCACCTTGTCGCCGACGATGAGGCGGCTGATGGCATGTCTGAGAGTTTGGCCGAGGCCGGCGACTACGACTCGTCCCCCCGTGAGCTCCACTCGATACAGAGCTTTGGGAAGCACTTCGATGACAGTTCCTGTGATACTGCCGGCCGCCTCGTCGTTCACTCTTCGTCCTCGCTGCTAGACCTCTCTCCTTCTTCTCTAACGTGAGCCGTTAGGCTCGTAGTGCCTGGAGCAAGCGCTCCGTCACGTCTTGTGCTTTGCCAACGCCATCGACCCTTCGGAGCAGATTTCGCGCCGTGTAATAGGGGAGTAGCGCCGCGGTCATCGCGTCGTACTGATCCAGCCGAGCGATCACCGTTTCCTCCCGGTCGTCGGCCCGATGTTCGAGGTCGGCGTCCGGGGGGGGTGGGTTATACTTCAGGTGATAGATGTGTCCAGTCCGTTTGTCCGTGCGGCGGAGGGTGGCTCGCTCCACCAAGAGCTCTCGCGGCACATCGATTTGGACGACCGCGTCGAGCACCACGGAGCGCTTGCTCAGCACCTGATCCAGCGCCTCGGCTTGAGGCACGGTGCGAGGAAATCCGTCGAGGATGAAACCCGCCGCGGCATCGGCGAGCTCCAGACGCTCATCCACCAAACCGATCACGACCTCGTCCGGGACGAGCTTGCCGGCGTTCATATAAGTCTCGGCGGAGCGGCCGAGTGGCGTGCCGTCGCGGCGAGCGGCGCGCAGCATGTCCCCGGTGGAGATCTGGGGAACACCCAGGAGCTCCCGCAGGATCGCCGCCTGCGTGCCCTTGCCGCTCGCCGGCGGACCGACGAGGACGAGGCGCATGGGGCCGAGGTTTCCAGGCGAACCAACCATCAGGCCGGACGCCTTCCACTCAGCCGCGTGACGCGTGGTCCGGTCACCCCTTCGTAGCTCTGGGTGATGAGGTGAGCCTCGATCTGGTTCACCGTCTCGAGCGCAACGCCGACGACGATCATCAAGCTGGTGCCACCGAACTGGAACGGGACGCGCAAGCTCTGGGCGATCAGCGCGGGCACTACGCAGATGAATGCGATGTAGAGCGCGCCGCCGACCGTCAGTCGGCTGACGATGCCATCCAGATACTCCGCCGTTTGCCGCCCCGGACGAATGCCAGGAATGTTGGCTTGCTGCTTCTTGAGGTTCTCGGCCACGTCCACCGGCTGGAACGTGACGCTCGTGTAGAAGAAGCAGAAGAAGATGACGAGCAGCGCGAAGAAGGTGTGAAACACCCAGTCGCCCCGGTTGAGGACGCCGCTGAAGAACTGCATCCCCGGGATGTTCATGGTGGCCATGGTGGCCGGCAGCACGAGCAGCGAGGAGGCGAAGATCGGCGGAATCATGCTCGCCATGTTCACCTTGAGCGGCAAAAATGCCGTCTCGCCGCCGTAGATGCGCCGGGTGCCCTGACGCCGTGCGTACTGGATGGGAATGCGGCGCTGCGCCTTCTCGAAGAACACCACCATGGCGATGCTGGCGAGCAGGACCAGGAGCAGCAGAGCCACCGGCAGCGGCGCAATCTCGCCGGCCGAAGCAGCCCAGTACTGGCCGATGCCGGTCGGGATGCCGCTCACGATACTGGCGAAGATGATGAGCGAGGTGCCGTTGCCGATGCCGCGCTCGGTCGCCTGCTCGCCCAGCCACATGATGAGCGAGGTGCCCGTGGTCAGCGTGAGCACGGTCAGCATGCGGAAGCCCCAGCCTGGATCGGCGACGAGGTCACCCTGTCCCGACAGGCTCTGCCCTTCGAGTGCGGTCGCCATGACGAACGACTGCGCCACGCTGAGCGCGACCGCGCCATAGCGGGTGTACTGCTCGAGCTTGCGCCGTCCGGCCTCGCCCTCCTTGCGCATCTCCTCGACGGTTTTGGAGATGAGCCCCAAAAGCTGCGTGATGATGCTCGCAGAGATGTACGGCATGATGCCGAGTGCGAAGATCGACAGGTTCTCGAGCGCGCCGCCCGAGAACATGTTGAGCAAACCGAGCAAACCGCCCTGCTGCTCGATGATCGTCTTCATCACGCTGCGATCGACGCCCGGCAGCGTGATGAACACGCCAATCCGGTAGATCGCGACGACGATCAGAGTAAACAGGATCCGGCGCCTGAGCTCCGGCACCTTGCCGATGTTGGAGAAGCCTTCGAACAGCGCCATCGTCCCCAGTTCGTCGCCGGTTGCCTTCAGGACTCGGCAGGAGCGTCGCCGAGGACGACTGCCTTGCCGCCTGCGCGCTCGATCTTCTCACGAGCGCTGTCGCTGAACTTGTAGGCGACGACGGTGAGCTTCTTCGTGAGCTCGCCTTCACCGAGGATCTTGATGCGTGCGCCGCGGTCCTGCACGAGACGTGCACCGCGCAGAGCAGCCTCGTCCACCGTCGAACCAGCGGCAAAGCGCTCGAGGTCGGCGACGTTCAGCGAGACGGTGAGCGCCGGGTCCGGCACGCGGAAGCCACGCTTGGGCAAGCGGCGCTGCAGCGGCGTCTGACCACCCTGAAAGTGCAGCTTACCGATGTTGCCGCCGTGACGGGCCTTCTGGCCCTTGTCACCACGACCGCAAGTCTGACCGACGCCGGAGCCAGTGCCACGACCGACGCGCCGTTCCTTGTGACGGGCACCGGCCGGGGGAGCTAGACGAGACAGGGTCGAGTTCATGATACCACCTCTTTGACGTCGACCAGGTGCATGACCTTCTTGATCATGCCGCGGAAGGACGGCGTGTTTTCAACGGTGACGCTGGTGCCAATGCCGTGCAGACCCAGGCCCTTGAGGACCAGGCGCTGCGGCCAAGGACGCCCAGCGACGCCCTTGATCTGCTTCACCTCGAGACGAGCGGACATCATGCACCTCCAGGCGCGGCAGCAGAGCTACCGCTCACGATGATGGACACTGCGGTGTTGGCCGATACCGCGACGGCAGCGACCGGGTAGTCCTTGGCGACGTCGTCGAGCTGGAGCTCGCGAGCGCGCGCGATGCTCTCGGGCAGACGGAGAGCGCGCAGCGCGGCCACCGTGGCGTGAACCACGTTGTGCTTGTTGCTCGAGCCGATGCACTTGGTCAAAACGTCGTGGATGCCTGCGGACTCGAGGACCGCGCGCACGGCACCGCCCGCGATAACGCCGGTACCGGGAGCGGCGGGCTTCAGCAGCACCTCTCCAGCGCCGGCGTGACCGAGGATCTCGTGGGGGATGGTCTTGCCGACGAGCGGCACCTTGAACAGGTTGCGACGGGCACGCTCGGTTCCCTTGCGGATTGCCTCGGGCACCTCGTTGGCCTTGCCGAACCCAATGCCGACCTGACCCTCTTCGTCGCCAACGACGACGAGCGCCGAAAAGCTGAAGCGACGGCCGCCCTTGACCACCTTGGCCACGCGGTTGATGTGAATGACGCGCTCGCGGAGCTTGTCTTCGTCGAAGTTGTCGAATGCCATTGCAGTTCTTTTCTCTCTCAGAAGTTCAAGCCTGCCTCGCGAGCAGCTTCCGCGAGGGCCTTGACGCGGCCGTGGTAGAGGTACCCGTTGCGATCGAAGACCACCCGGTCGATTTTCTTCTCGATGCAGATCTTGGCGATCAGGGCGCCCACCTTCTTGGCGGCGTCGGTCTTGTCCTCGGCGCTCTGACCCTTCAGGTCTGCAGATAGCGTCGAAGCAGCGGCGAGCGTGCCGCCGGTCTGGTCACTGATGACCTGCGCGTAGATGTGCTTTGCGCTGCGGAACACCGTCAGCCGCGGGCGCTCCTCCGTGCCGGAGATCTTGTTCCTGATGCGGAACTTGCGCCGCTCTCGTCCAGTCAACTTCTTGGCCATGATCGTGTCCTCAGCGGGGTTTACTTGCGGCCCTTGCCGGTCTTGCCAGCCTTGCGACGAATCTGCTCGCCGCGGTGGCGGATGCCCTTGCCACCGTAAGGCTCTGGTGGACGCAGGCGGATGATGGTGGCGCAGGCCTGTCCGATCGCTTCCTTGTCGGCCGAGCGGAGCATGAGCACGGTGCCCTTGGAGTCCTTGGGAATTTCGGCCTCGATGCTCTTGGGCAGATCGAAGGTGGCCGGATGGGAGAGACCCAGGTTGAAGTGAATCGAGCGGCCCTTGAGCTCGCAGCGGTAACCAGTGCCGTGGAGCTCGAGAATCTTCTCGTAGCCTTCGGCGGCACCCTTCACCATCGCAGCGATGAGCGCGCGGCCCAGGCCCTGCAGGCGAGCATGGTCGGCGCCCGTGGCGTTGGCGGTGACGAGGATCGCCTCGCCATCCTTCTTGGCCACGACGCCCTGGGGCAGCGACCTCGAGAGCTGTCCCTTGGGTCCCTTGACCTCGATGCCGCTCGAGGTGACGTTCACGGTCACGCCCTTGGGCAGAGCAACCGGACGCTTCCCCACGCGGGACTGACGGATTTCGGTAGCTTCGGACATCACCACACCTCACACAGAAGTTCGCCGCCCACCTTCTTGGTCCGCGCTTCGCGGTCCGTCATCAGGCCGTGCGACGTGCTCAGGATCGAGACGCCGAGGCCGTTCAGGACGCGGGGGATATCGCCGTAGCCGACGTAGACACGCCGGCCGGGCTTGGAGATACGCCGGAGGCCTCGGAACGCCGCCTGATGTGCCCCCGAGTACTTGAGCGTGATGGTGATGGTCTTGCGCTTCTGCGGACCCCACTCCTCTTCCAGGACGGAAGAGACGTAGCCTTCGCGCTGCAAGAGCTCGGCAATCGACAGCTTGATCTTGCTCGAAGGAACTCGAAGCACGTCGTGACGGGCCAGAGCAGCGTTGCGGATGCGCGCCAACAGGTCGGAGATCGGATCGGTCATCATGATCTCACCAGCTCGCCTTGGTTACGCCGGGGAGTTCGCCCTTGAGCGCCATGTTGCGCAGGCAAAGTCGGCAAAGTTTGAAGTCGCGGTACACGGCCTTGGAGCGACCGCACACGTGGCAGCGCCGCACCTGGCGGGTGGAGAACTTGGGGGGGCGGTTGAGCTTCGCCCACTGACATGCTCGTGCCATAAATCTCGGTTTCCTTCGTTCTCTCGCTTAGTTCCGGAACGGCATGCCGAGCCCGGCGAGAAGCTCCTTGGCTTCTTCGTTGGTCTTGGCGGTGGTGACGACGGTGATGTTCATGCCCTTGATCTTGTCCACCTTGTCGAAGTCGATCTCGGGGAACACGATCTGCTCCTTGAGACCCAGCGTGTAGTTGCCAGCGCCGTCGAACGCGCGGCCACTCACGCCGCGGAAGTCACGAACGCGCGGCAAGCTGAGGGTGATCAGGCGATCCAGGAACTCCCACATGCGGTCGCGGCGCAGCGTGACGCAGCAGCCGATGGGCATCCCTTCGCGCAGCTTGAAGCCTGCGATCGACTTCTTGCCGCGCGTGACGACCGGCTTCTGACCGCTGATCGTCGCCAGCTCGGCCACGGCCGAGTCGATGATCTTCGGATTGGCCGTAGCGTCGCCCAGACCCATGTTGATCACGATCTTCGTGATCTTCGGGGTCTGCATGATGTTCTTGTAACCGAAGCGCTCGCCCAAGCGGGGGACGACCGTCTTCTCGTACATCTGCAGCATTCGGGGTTTCGTCGTTTGCGTCATGAGCCCTGCTCCACGCTGAGGACGGCGCCGCTCTTGGCGATGCGCACCTTCTTGCCCTCACGCACTTCGTAACGGATCCGCGTTGCCTTGCCCGTCTGCGGGTCAATCGGCATCACGTTGGAGATAGCGATGGGAGCCGGAACCGAAACGATTCCGCCAGCCCGCTCCTGCGTTGCCTTCAAGTGGCGCTTCACCAAGTTCACACCTTCGACCACGACGCGGTCGCGCTCGAAGTCGATCTTGGCAATCTTGCCCTTCTGGCCCTTGGAGTCGCCAGCAATGACGACGACCTGATCACCCACGCGCAAGCGATTCATCACAGCACCTCCGGGGCGAGCGAAACGATCTTCATGAACTTCTTGCCGCGGAGCTCACGGGCAACGGGTCCGAAGACGCGCGTGCCGACCGGCTCCTTCTGGGCATTGATGATCACGGCGCTGTTCTCGTCGAAGCGGATGTAGCTGCCGTCGGGGCGGCGACTCTCGCGCCGGGTGCGAACGACCACCGCCTTGGCGACGGAGCCCTTCTTCACCTTGCTGCCAGGAAGCGCCTCTTGGATGCTGACGACGATGATGTCGCCAATGCCGGCGTAGCGCCGACGCGAGCCGCCGAGCACCTTGATGCACTTGACGATCTTCGCGCCGCTGTTGTCGGCCACGGTGAGGGTAGATTCTGTCTGGATCATGGGTCCTTAACCTCCCTCAGCCAGCGATGGCGGGACGCTCGATGAGACGAGCCACCTTCCAACGCTTCTCCTTGGAGAGCGGGCGATGCTCGATGATTTCGACGCGATCGCCGATCTTGTACTCGTTCTGCTCGTCGTGCGCCTTGTAGCGACGACGAACCTTCACGTACTTCTTGTACAGGGGGTCCATCTTGTAGCGCATGACCTCGACCACGACGGTCTTCTGCATCTTGTCGCTACGAACGAACCCGATCAGCCTGCGGATCCGGGCCTTACGGCCTGCGTTTTCGGCACTCACGCCTGCTCTCCTTCAGCCGACTGGCTGCGCTCTCCGAGGATCTGCTCGATCCTCGCGATGTCTTTCCTGGCCTTGCCGAGCAGACTCGTGTCGTTCTGCTGGCCGACGGCGTTCTTCATGCGGTAGCCGAAGAGATCCTTGTTCAAGGACTCCTTCAAAGCCTGGAGGTCCTGGCTCGAACGCTCGCGCAAATCTTTGGCTTTCATGATCACAGCACTCCCCGCTTCAGGAACTTGCAGGAGACCGGCAACTTGGCAGCTGCCACTTGGAAGGCCTCACGAGCCATCTCTTCGGGTACGCCCGAAACCTCGAACAGCACGCGACCGGGCTTGATCACGGCCACCCAGAGCTCCACGGAGCCTTTGCCGGAACCCATGCGGACTTCGAGCGGCTTCTTGGTGAGCGGCTTGTCCGGGAAGATGCGGATGAAGAGCTTGCCCTGACGCTTGGTGTGGCGCTGAATCGCCATACGGCACGCCTCGATCTGGCGGGCGGTGATGTACGTCCGGTCCGTCGCCTGCAGGCCGTAGTCTCCGAAGGAGATGTCACTGCCGGTCCAGGCAAGACCGCGATTCTTGCCCTTCTGGACCTTGCGGAACTTGGTGCGCTTCGGTTGCAGCATCCCTCATGCCTCCTGCGGACGGCGAGCCCTGCGCTGCAGAACTTCACCCTTGAAGATCCAAACCTTGACGCCGATGGTGCCGTACGTCGTGCGGGCTTCGGCAAAGCCGTAGTCCACGTCCGCGCGCAGCGTGTGCAGCGGCACACGGCCATCGCGGTACGTCTCGACGCGACCCATTTCGGCTCCGCCCAGGCGGCCAGCGCAACGAACGCGCACGCCCTTGGCGCCGAACTTCATCGCCATGCCGAGGCTCTTCTTCATGGCGCGACGGAAAGCGATACGGCGCTCGAGCTGGGTCGCGATGTTCTCGGCAACCAGCTGAGCATTCGTCTCTGCCTTGCGTACTTCCTGGACGTCGATGAACACCTCGTTGTCGGTGAACGACTGAACGCCAGCGAACTTGACCTCACCCTTGGCGGCGGTCTTCAAGTTGCCGCTCTTCAGGGTCTCGATGCCCTTGCCGCCCTTGCCAATCACCATGCCCGGTCGCGCCGTGTAGACGATGACCTTGGCCTTGTTGGCAGCGCGCTCGACCTCGACGCCGGAAACGCTGGCCGACATCAGGTACTGCTTGACCGCACGCTTGATGCGAATGTCCTCGTGGAGCCACTTGGTGTAGCCACGATCGTCGTACCACTTGCTGGTCCAGGTTCGGATGACCCCGAGCCGAAAGCCATATGGATGTGTTTTCTGTCCCATTGTCGTTTCTTCTTGGTTCGACGCTTCTCTAGAAGGACTTCGTGGAGCTAGCGGTGCCTGCTCAGCGCTGGTCGAGCTCGATGGTGATGTGGCTCACGCCCTTGACGATCGGAGTGGCGCGACCCTGCGCGCGAGGACGCCAACGGCGCAGATGAGAGTTCGGTCCCTGGTCGACGGTGGCCTTGCTGATGAAGAGGCTGTCGGCATCGGCAACGCCCTTCTGCTTGGCATTGGCCACTGCACTGGCGAGCAGCTTCTTGACGATGGGGGCACCGGCCTTGGGGGTGAACTCCAAGAGCTGGAGGGCTTCCGTGGCGTCACGGCCGCGCACCATGTTCACGACCACCCGCGCCTTGCGGGGGCTGATGCGCTGAAAGTTGGCTTTGGCGCTGCTGATCATTGGAGCGTTCTCCGGGACTTTTTTCTGGGGCGCCGCCTCGGGGGTCCTCTGGGACCGGTGTGCTTTGACCGAGGCAGTCGTTGGCTGAGAGCCGGCTCGGGGTTTCACCGCTGGTTCGGGCGCATTCGGGAGCGAATGGTCCGCCTGGCGGGTTGTCGAGGGGCTCTGGGGTTGCCTTCCGGCCGGAGCCGGCTCGAAAGGGACGGGCCATCTAGCAGAGCGATTTTGCGCGCGCAAGCGGCCGACTGGGCCCGGGCGACCGGAAAATTCCGGGCGCTACACGCGTGCTCAGTGCAATGGCCGCGACTGCTCAGTGCAAATGGCAGCCGCAACCCGCGACATTCCTGTCGGGCCCCTGGCCCAGCTGGCCCAGGTCGGCTCAAAGCCCCAGCCGCTCACCGCGCCGGTTGGAGATCTTCATCCCGCTTCGAACGTACTCCCGGGGTCCCCATGCTCCCGGACCACCTTGCGGTGTCCACCGCTCCGAACCCACTTCTGCCGAAATGAGGCACTCTTGAAGCTCCCATCATCCGTTCGCACCTGGTTCCTCGTACTGGCCACTTGTGGTCTCTCGGTCGCCTGTGGCGGGAGTCTCGCGCCCGCGGAAGGCAGCGACGACAGCGCGCCGGCCGGCCACCCTGCCGACGGCGGCGAGGCCGGCGACCCTGCGGCGACGGGCGGCGCTTCGACGGCGCCAGGGGCGGGCGGCGCTTCGACGACGGGCAGCACGCCAGGGGCGGGCGGCGCTTCGACGACGGGCGGCGCGCCGGTCGCTGGAGACACCGGCGGGGCGGCGACTTCGGGAGGAGGGGGCGCACCGACGGGCACCGGCGGCGGGCCCACGATGTGCTGCATGGCCGCTGCAACCTGCGACGCCGGCGATCTGCCGATCGAATCCGCCGACGCCTGCCCGAGCGGCCGCGAGTGCTACTCGCGGAGCATCTGCTGTGACACGGTCTGGTGCGTAAAGGAGTCGCCTCGGTAGAAGAAGCTGGAACGGTTCCTGCAGTCACCCTCGGGCACCTCTGGCTCTAGCTCGTGAGACGACCATGAAGAACCACCCGCTCGCACCGCACCTCCTGCTCGTCCTCCTCGCACTCAGCTTCGCTGCCGCTTGTGGTGGCAGCTACACCGCCGTCGATGACGAGGAGGGCGCATCCGGTGGAGCGCCCTCGGACGGCAACGATGGCGAGAACCCCGCGACGGGCGGCGCTCCGGCCAGCGGCGGCGCTCCGGCTGCTGGTGGAGGCGAGCCTGGGACGGGCGGCGCCGGTGCGGAAGGAGGGACGGGCGGTGCGCCCTCGTGCTGCCTGGCGGAGGCCGTCTGTAACGACGGCGATGTCCAGATCGAGTCCGGCGACGACTGCGCGATCGGCGCCGAGTGCTACTCGAGCACCGTGTGCTGCAGCACCGTCTGGTGCATGAAGCACCAGGAATTCTGCGACGCCATCCCCATTTGTCTCGACGGCGAGCTCGAGGTCCCGGAGTGCCCGGAGGGCTCGGCCTGCGTCAAGCGAGAGGCCTGCGGCACGGTCATCACCTGCGAGCTTCAAGGTGAGGTGGTGTGCGACCTCGGCCCCCAACCTGATCGCAACTACATCGGCCATTCAGCCGTCGAGTGCGAGCTCATCGACTTCACGTGCCCGGCCCACACGACCGGCTTCAGCGACCTGTGCGGCTGCGGCTGTGAGCAGCCCGAGAGCTGCCCCGATTGGGTGGACTGCGCGCCCGGTCAAGAGCTCGATCCCCTCTGCAGCTCCGAGGAATGCCCGTACACCCTGCGAGCACAGTGAGCTCTCGATCCCCAAAGCCGATCGGGCGCTCACCGAAGCCTCATTGAGCGACTGTTGCTCTCTCTCGACAGCGGGAAATGGCTCGCCTAACTTGGCGCGCCATGGGGAGACAGCGGCGCGCAGCGAGCGCCTCACGAAGGTTCTGTTGGCTCTGCGGAGGCATCACTTCGGGGATGGCTCTGACCACCATCGCCGGTCCGGCCTGGGCTGAGCCGGAGGCGCCCGATCCGCGGGCAGTCTCTGCGGAAAAGGCCCGCGTCGCCCAGCTGCTGCAGGAGGAGTTCCGTCCCGGCACCGAGACGCGAGATGAGCCCAACGAAGCGCGCCTCCTCGCCGACCGCATGGAGCACGTGCTGAGCGACTTCGTCCACGTCGGGGGCTACGCCCGCGCGGGCTACGCTCGCTCGGGCAGCGGCGCTCCCATGGCAGCCTTTCAAGCCCCCGGTGCAGCGTCCAAGTATCGCCTCGGCAACGAAGCCGAGAACTACGCCGAGCTCATTCTCAGCAAGAACTTCTACTTGCCCGGAGTGTTCGACCTCGACGAGGACCTTCATGCACAAGGCTCACTCGATGGACCGATTGCGCATGTGCAGCTGCGCCTGAGCTTCTTCAATCCGTACTCGGCCTACGGCTCCTCGGATGCCACCTCGGTCGGCCTGCCCGAAGCCTGGGGATCGCTCGGCAACGTGCTGCCCTTCGCACCCACGGTCAAATTCTGGGCCGGGAATCGCTTCTATCGTCGGCACGACATCCACCTCATCGACTTCTTCTTCTGGAATCTCAGCGGCGGCGGTGGCGGCATCGAAGACATCCCGCTTGGCCCAGCGCGCATGGCGCTGGCCTGGATCGGCTGGGGCGGGACCAGCGGCTTCAGTTACGTCCCGCAGCCGGATGCCGCGAACAAGGCCGGCTTCTCCAAGTCGACTTGGGACATGCGCCTCTACGACCTGCCACTACTCTACGGGAAGGCGGAGTTCGGCCTGTCGTACGCGCATGCCATCGCTGGTCCCGATCAGAGCGGACGCGAAGGGCCCGACAACCACGGTGTCGCCTTCACGGCGGTGCACACCGTCACCAACTTTCTCAGCGAAGACGGCGTCCACAAGACGAGCATTCAGTACGGCACTGGTCCGGCTCGAACCTTCACCGGCGGCTTCGAGACCATGAGCTTGCCCGAAGGCACGTTCATCCGCGCCGACGACGCCGGGGCCACACGCGTCCGCGTGACCGAGAGCTTCACCGCCAACGTCAGCGAGCGCATCTCGCTCGGCCCTGTCGTCGTCTTTCAGCACAGCAGCGATAGCGCCCCGGATACCGAGCAAACGTGGGTTTCCGTCGGCGTGCGCCCCGTCCTTCACTTCACGAAGCACATCAGCATGGCGCTCGAGGGCGGCGTGGATTGGGTGAAGGACGAAACCGCCGACAGCGAGGGCACGCTCGCCAAGCTGACGGCGTGCCCCCAGATGTCGATCGGCAACCGCTGGAACAGCCGACCGGTCATCCGCGCGTTCGTGACCGGGGCCTTCTGGACGGACGACTTCGTCGGGCAGATCGGCGGCGCGGATTACGCCACCAGCCGCGACGGGCTGAATGCCGGTATGCAGATGGAGGCCTGGTGGTGAACCCGCCCAGGCTCCCGCGCTGCCTCAGTCGAGCGCGTCGAGCCAGTCGACGAGCGGCATGAGCGCTTCGCCTTGCCAGTCGACGTGAGAGTAACGATCGCTCTCGGCGAAGCTGGGGTTCACGTCGATGGTGACGTCGGCGCGCTCCAGGAGTCCCGCCGTGTCGAGCATCATTTGCCCAAAGCCCAAGCCCTCGGCAAAGACGAGCGCCGAACCTTTGAACTTGTGAAGCCTGTCGGTAAAGCCGGTGTCGATGCCCGCCATCGCGCAGTGGCTGTCACGGATGAAGGCGATGGGCGCGTAGGTGCCGACGAGGCCGCCCCAGGCGAGGACCCGGTCGACGTCGCTGAATGCCAGCGTGGCGGCGAAGGGGTCACCCACGAGGCGAATGAACGTCTCGGTGAAGTTCAAGGGGTTGGCCGGATTGGGCACGGTGAGCGCGAAGAGCACCGCCTGCAGGTTCGTGGTGCCCGGTGGAAACGCCGGGATGGGGCTCGGATCGTTCGGCGCCACGGTCGCCAGCTGGAACAGCAGCTGGAACACGGCGACGGAGCCATCGTAGTACGTGCCCGCTTCGTAGGCCGCGATGTCCGCGTGACAGAAGGCCGCGTTGCGCTCGCGAATGGCGGGATCGGCCGTGTAGAGCGTGCCTTCCCAGAGGAAGAGTCCACGGAACCGATTCGGGTGACGGTTGACCGCTGCCAGCGCCGTCGACGAACCGCCTGAAAGTCCACCGATCACCGGATCGACTGCGCCACACCCCTGGCCGCTCCCCGCGAGCTTGGCCACGAAGAGCGCATCGTCCACCGCGGTGTCGACGCCCCAGTCCGCCATCGGCGAGCAGTCGACCGCGCCCGATTCACACTCACCCGGTGCCGCGCCCGCCAGACGGCTGTCGACGAGCCATACATCGTAACCCGAGAGCGCCAGGCTCGGCGCGAACGAGTCCTCATAGTCGCTCCCGGGCGCGCTGGCCTCCCAGAACTCAGCCGGAAAGCCGAAAGGCGACAGCAGAATCACAGGCGGATCGTGCTTGCCTACCGGCCCAGTGCGATGCAAGCGCACCACGTCGAAGCTTTCGAAGCTCGAGCGGCCCTCCTGCACGGTCATCGCCGTGCGGGACAGGCCGGTCGCCGGCTCCGTGGCGCTCTCCGCCACTACCTTGCGCGATTCCGCCCACCCCGTCTGTGCCAGCGTCAGTAAACAAAGCCCCAAACCCAGCGCCCAACCAACCCGCAGCATCCCGCAGCCCCTTCTTGTGTGAAGTCAAAATTGGAAGCACCCACGCGGAACCTTCATGGCTCCGAGCGCGAAGCCCCCCAGTCTTATCCAATCTGCAGTACGGCCCAGGAGCCGGTCAAGCACTTCGAGCACTGAACGGTGCAGTTCCCGATGCCGGTCCACTCGGGCAGGCCAGAGCGGGCAGGCCAGACCAAGCAGGCCAGGCCGAGCAGGCCCCCTCCGGCCGGGTCCGCTCGGTCAGACCGGGGCCGCCATCGAGGACGCTCGACCCGCCTTGACTCCCCCCCGGTCCGGGTTCACCCTTCCGTCCTTGCCAGGTTTGAAGTTGCGGCGCGCCGCAGCGGGCAAGAATCCAAGTAAGGCGGTTGCCGGGTGGCATCCACACGACGAGGAACCGCCGAGCCAGTGAGGGGACGGGCCATGCTCGAAAGGCCATGCCCGAACCCGACTCGTTCTGCTGTTCCCCGCCGGGAAGCCAGCGAACAATCGTCAGTCAGTCGAAAGCAGAAGAGAAGAACCCCATGTCCATGAAACTATTCGTCGGTGGCCTCAATTTCGCCACGGACAACGACGGCCTCCGCCGCGCATTCGAAACCTTCGGTGAACTCGAAGACGTCGCCGTGATCAGCGACCGTGATACGGGCCGCTCGCGCGGCTTTGGCTTCGTCACCTTCCGTGACGCCGACGCTGCCAAGCGCGCGATGGCCGAGATGGACTCCCGTGAGCTCGATGGACGCACCGTTCGCGTCAACGAGGCAGCTGAGCGCGCTCCCCGCGGCCCTGGTGGCGGCGGCGGCGGTCGCAGCTTCGGCGGCGGCGGTGGCGGCGGTGGTCGCGGCTTCGGCGGCGGCGGCGGCGGCGGCGGCGGCGGTGGTCGCGGCTTCGGCGGCGGCGGTGGTGGTGGTCGCGGCGGCAGCCGTCGCGGCGATCGCGACGATCGCTGGTAAGCTTGAGCACCCGACCTTCAGCAGCCAAGCGTTCGCGTGAGCTCGATCGTGCTGCCCGCAAACTGGAGAAATCCCAAGCGCGGGTGACACGCAAAGACGAGCGCAAGCAGCGTCCGCTCCCCGTAGACGGCGAAGACCCCGATCTCGCCGGTATCGTCCCTGGCCCGCAGCCTCCACTCGAAGGCTGATCGAACACCGGGACCTCACTCCAAACAGCAAGCCCCTCGGACTTCGAGTCATCGATTCAGGTCCCGGGGGCTTCGCCTTTTGCGCGTGCGCACTCGCGTCGCTTCCAAACGTGTCACGGAGAGCGTTGGTGTGGCTTGGTCACCATGAGTCGACGAAGCGCGATCCCTTGGGCCAGCTCGAGCGCTCTCTGGTGAGTCAGCACCGCCTGTAACCAGATCCTCGGCAACGAACCCCCGGGAACGGACGCCTCCAGCGGGGACTCGGAGGCGATGGTCCCCTGGGCAGCGGCGCCGCTCCCGCTCCCGGCGGCGGAGCGGGCCAAGCTGAAGCGGGCTCAAGCGGCGAACCCGATGGTTCGGGGAGCAGCCCCAACGGCTCCGGGGCAACGGGTGCCGGGAACGACCTACGCACGATCTCTTGCGGCTTGAACGACCGCGGCGAGCAAAACCAGATCCTCGTCGACGGACCTTGGGCAGACGACGGGCCGTGTGACGACCCCGACGAGCGCGTCGACGAGACCACGGAGCCAGGCGCTGCCTGTGCCGATGGCCCGGGGAGCGGCAGCCACTGTTCTCGACGCTGCGGCGACCATGAGTTCGCCCTGCGTGCTTCTCCGCGCGGGGCAGGCGAGCGATATCGGTGCGAAGAACCCCCTTCCGGCTTCGCAGGTCGACAAAATGCAAGCGAGCCTCGCCGACCGCGTCGACGAGACTCGCCACAGCCCGTGGGCTCGAAGTCAGCGCGTCGCGGCTGCCTTCTTCTTGTCGCCGGCGTGACCGTTGAACGTACGCGTCGGTGCGAACTCGCCGAACTTGTGGCCGACCATGTGCTCCGTGACGAACACGGGCACGAACTTACGACCATTGTGCACGGCGAAGGTGAGGCCAATCGCCTCAGGCAGAACCGTAGAACGCCGAGACCAGGTCTTGATGACCTTCTTCGAGTTCTCGGCCTGTGCCTTCTCGATCTTGGTGAGCAGGTGACCGTCGATGAACGGACCCTTCTTGATACTGCGTGCCATCTATCAGCGTGCCTTCCTGCTTTTGACGATCATGGAGTCCGTGCGCTTGTTCTTGCGGGTCTTCAGGCCCTTGGCGAGCTGTCCCCACGGAGAACAGGGATGCCGGCCACCCGAGGTGCGACCTTCACCACCACCCATCGGATGATCGACGGGATTCATGGTGACGCCGCGGTTGTGGGGCCGCCAGCCGAGCCAGCGTGAGCGACCGGCTTTGCCGAGCTTCACGTTCTGATGCTCCGCATTGGAGACCTGCCCGATGGTGGCGCGGCACTTGATGTGGATCTTGCGAACCTCACCACTCGGCAGCTTCACCTGCGCATAGTCCTTGTCCTTGGCCATCAAAGTTGCGGCCACACCGGCCGAGCGGACCAGCTGGCCACCCTTGCCAAGACGCATCTCGATGTTGTGGATCAAGGTGCCCGTCGGAATCGCGCCCAGCGGCAGGCAGTTGCCCGGCCGAATGTCGGCGTTCTTGCTGGACAGAACTTCGTCACCTTGGCTGAGCCCATCGGGTGCCAGGATGTAGGCCTTCTCTCCGTCCTTGTAGTGGAGCAGGGCAATGCGGGCCGTGCGGTTGGGATCGTACTCGATCTCCGCAACCAGCGCCGGAACGTTCTTGCTCCGCACGAAGTCGATCAGGCGGTAGCGACGCTTGTGGCCACCCCCACGGAACCGGCTGGTGACGCGGCCGTGATTGTTGCGGCCGCCCGTCTTCTTGGCGGGCTCGAGCAGGCTGCGCTCGGGCTCGCGGCGGGTGAGCTCTGCGAAGTCGGGCGTAGCAGCGCCACGCCGGCCGGCAGAAGTAGGCTTGTAGGAACGAATTGCCATGTCTTACTCCTCACCGCTCTCGGCGGCGGATTCGTCGAAGAACTGGATGTCATCGCCAGCGGCCAAGGTCACGACGGCCTTCTTCCAGTTGGGACGCTTGAGATACGCCCGACCCACGCGCTTGATCTTGCCGCGCTGAATCAGCGTGTTGACGCTCTCGACCTTGACGCTGAAGAGCTTCTCGACGGCGTCTGCGATCTGAATCTTGTTGGCTCGAAGATCGACCTCGAACACGACCTGGTTCGCCACCTCCTTGAGGGTGGCTGCCTTCTCGGTCAGGACGATGGGCCTCTTGATGATCTGGGTAGGAGTCATGCCTTCTCCTCACTCTTCTGCTCGAGGCAGCGAGCCTCCAGTTGCTTGATGGCCTCTTTGGACACCACCAGGTGGTCATGCCGCAGAAGGTCGTAGACGTTGACGCCCTCGGGCGGCAGGTAGTTCGAGCTCTGCAGGTTGCGCACCGACAGACGCAGGGTCTGGTTGCCAGCGACGTCCACGAGCAGGCTGGAGCCGCTCGCCTTGAGGTCGCTGAGGATGCCGACGAGCTTCTTGGTCTTGATCTCTCCGAGGTCGATCTTGTCGACCACGGTGCAGCGGCCCTCCTTCACCAGCTTGGAGAGAGCGCCACGCAGCGCGCCGATGCGGACGCGCCGTGGGGGCCGATAGCTCCAGTCCTGGGGACGGACGGCATGAGCGCGACCGCCGCCCACGAAGATGGGAGCGCGGATGCCGCCGTGACGGGCATTACCAGTGCCCTTCTGCTTGTAGATCTTGCGATTGGTACCGGCGACGGCAGACCGCTCCTTGGTGGCGCGGGTGCCCTCGCGGCGCGAGGCCAGCTGCGCGACCACGACCTCGTGAAAGAGCTGCTCTTTCACCTCGGCCGCGAATACCTCGTCAGCGAGCTCGACCTCGCCGACTTTTTCGCGCTTCAGGTTGAATACGTCGATTTTTGCCATGATGACTCCGGGGCGGGGTTAGCTCTTGATCTCGACGTCCACGCCGGCGGACAGGTCGAGCTTCATCAAGGCTTCCAAGGTCTGCGGATTGGGCTCGAGGATGTCGATGAGCCGCTTGTGGGTGCGCACCTCGAACTGCTCGCGCGACTTCTTGTCCACGTGGGGTCCACGCAGCACCGTGTAGCGGCGAATCGAGGTGGGTAGCGGGATGGGACCGGCTACGCGGGCGCCAGTGCGATGGGCCGTTTCGACGATGTCGCTGGTCGACTTGTCGAGCAGCTGGTGGTCGAACGCCCGGAGGCGGATGCGGATTTTGGTGGTTTCAGGCATGTTCTTGCTTTCGGTTTGCGGGTGGGGCGCCACTCTCGAGCGAGAGCCTCACCCCGCGCCGCAGGAAAATCAGACGAGGATCTTGGTCACGACGCCGGCACCGACGGTGCGGCCACCTTCGCGGATGGCGAAGCGCATCTGCTCCTCGAGCGCCACCGGCGTGATGAGCTCGATCTCCATGGTGATGTTGTCACCAGGCATCA
>Ga0315910_10000272_pt1 | contig 56837 bp, 58 predicted proteins | sample EdamamesoilMG_FD_204470 | JGI IMG/M metagenome (GOLD analysis project Ga0315910, IMG submission 204470) | Garden soil microbial communities collected in Santa Monica, California, United States - Edamame soil | ecosystem: Environmental > Terrestrial > Soil > Garden | place: USA: California... | reverse complement strand
GATCATTCGTTTGATGGCTTCGATCTTGAACTCGCGAGGGTACTTCTTACGCTTGCCCGCCATGGGACACCTCCAGGAAAAGGGATTATACCCTTAACTTGGTGTCCATCGAATCGCTAGAGGACCAGACATACTCTCCGGCGCGCCCCCACTTGCTAACGATAACCGGCACGTTCAGGAGTCCTTCTGATGGTGGGACTACTACCAGCCCCGAGTGCTCAGCTTCGCCGTCTTCCGAGTAATACAAAATGACATCGCCCGCTTTGACCGAGGCCGATGGAACCTCTTCGTACTTGTCTTCGGACAGCACCATGGCCAAGTCTTCTGGGTCGACGCAGGTTCTACCACTCGCAAAGGTCAGTCCGTGGCAGTTGTAATAGCCAGAAGGGCCTCGACGCTCACGGGCGTTTCCCCATCGCGACGCTTGAACCACAAAGTTGCGCAATTCGACTTCCGCGACGGGGTCACCTTGCTCATTTGGAATTGGGCTGCCTACTGCCGTGTCGAGCCCCAGCGACCGACGCTTGCCGGCGCCAAGTATCATGGGCATTTGAGTTAGCTCCCCAGCAATGTTATGGAGGATTGGACGTAGGAGTATACTCTACAAGAGACACGTTCGTCGACCCCGGCGCGCCCTCTCGCTTCCGCCTAGGCAACGAAGAACCCGACAAGCGATCGCGAGACTTGAGGCTTCGATTACTCATCCGGCTCCTGCGGTGCGGCCCGCAGTCCTTCTCGAATGAATCTCCGCATCGTGTTGTCACCTTCCGGCATTAGCCCGTGCTTCTGCATGTCCTCATACCAGTTTTCCAAGGCATGCTTCGCCCACTCAGGATGCTGGCCCGATACAGGACCAATGTGCTTGATCCAAAGCTCGATCTCGGTTTCTGTTATCGGCCGAAATTGAGTAACGATCCTCGCTGTCTGCACAATCTGCTTGGCTAGCTCCTCGCCCACAACTGTTGACGGCTCTGACCAACGCGCCGAACCCAAACAGTCTGAATACAAGGCAACTTGCTTGAGTTGATCCATCAGGTGGGGATACTCCGCATCATCCACGAACAGCGCTGCGAAGTCGTCCAGCTTCCGACCACCTTTTGCAAACAGGTCCCCAACGCCGCCTATTCTGTTCTTGTGTGTATGCGACCGGTACTCACGCCAACAGCTTGCGATCATTGCGTCAGTTGTCGCCGTAGCCAGTCGCCTCAAGATCGAGAGCTTTCCTGCTTCCTCAATCGCTAGGACTGCTAGCGCCGCAGCACTTGCAAATCGCCGGTTCTCCAGGAGCAAGCTCGCATCGTCGCAAAGGCGTTCTGCGTTTCGCATAGCGATGCTCATCCCGTTAGCCAGTTCTTTGGGGCTGAGCACTCCCTTATATTGGTCAAGCCTCTTTGAGGCCATTATCTAACCTCTTGCCATGCTGTGCGTGGAGTAACCAATCGTTTCGAATGTGGTAATAATAGACACTTCCCATCTCCAAGTCCACGGAGGGCAACCCATGGAGGGAAGCTGCAGGCTATGCTCAAGAGCGCGCGAGCTGCAACTCAGTCACATCGTTCCGGCGTTTGTCTATCGTTGGCTCAAGGACTTGTCTGGGACGGGATTCCTTAGGTTTGGCAAGAATCCAAACCGCCGGGAGCAAGATGGGCTCAAGGACTTTGGATGCTGATGTGCGCCTCTTCGGACTCGACGCGGTTGATGACAAGAGCGATTGAAGCGACACGATAGCTGGCGCCTGCCAGGCCGGGGATGTGTTGCGGACGACTGGCGTGCGTGCACGGGCGAAGGGGGATCCCCGACTGTGCTCGGCTTTCATCTGTTGCGATTGCCTCAGCGCGAGGATTCAGCAACCGTCAGCACACAACGAAATCCGAGGTTGTAGTCGCGAATGGTGGGCGGTTTGGGGGCGCGGGAAGACGACATCAGAGCGCTGCGAGTGCCCTGGTTGAACGACGCGCCACGTATTACGCGATCTTCTTGCGCGCCGTTGAACCAATCGTTGCACCACTCGTGGACATTTCCTCCCATGTCGTAGATTCCGAGCCGATTGGCGGTGTAGCTGCCCACCTTGGCGGTGTACATGGCGCCGTCAGCGTAGCCTTTGATGCCGAACGAATAACCGTCCTTCTCGCCTGAGTAGTTTGCGATTCCGTTTGGTGGAGGATACGCGCCTCCCCAGGGATAAAAATCTTCAACCTTCCTGTGTTTCTCCTCCGGGGTTGCTCCTGATTCCACGGGCAACCCCACGGCTTGACTCCATTCGGCATCGGTGGGCAAGCGGAACTCCTGTTCCGCAGACAGTCTTCCCTCGGCGCGCTCTTTCTCGGTCAGCCACCGGCAGAATGCCACGGCATCGTTCCAGCTCACGGACGTAACGGGATGCAACGGCGTCTGTGAAAATACAGCGCCCGGCTTCATGTTGGAGCCGCGCGCGGCCACCTCGGGATCTCGCCAAATGTCACCTGCGTCGTGGCCTGTCGCCTTCACGAAAGCATCAAAGTCCTGCACCCGCGTCTCCCAGATGGAAAAGAGGAGGTTTGTCCCGGGCGCCGGCACGAACTTCATACCAAGGGAATTCTCCCACAGGTCACCGGGCTTGGGTGCAGCCGCAATTGTCGCAGCAGGCGTGCAGGACTGGGCGGCAGGCGTCGCGAGAAGGGCGACGTACACAAGCAACATGGAGTAAACGCGGAATCTCCTCATGGACGACCCAGTATACAACGGAGCGGTTCAGTAGTTGCACGGGGGCTGGAGGATTGAGGGGCAAGAGGGTAAACTCTCTCGCGAGGTGTCAGACGCAAAGGAGATCGTATGGCCGAGTTGAAGACAAAGCCCACGCGGGCGAGTGTGTCGGGGTATTACGCGGCGATTGCCGACGACGTGAGGCGACAGGACTGCAAGGCGCTTGCAAAAGCTGATCGGGAAAGTCACGAAGTCGAAGCCAAAGATGTGGGGCCCGAGCATCGTTGGATTTGGCAAGTATCACTACAAGTATGATTCGGGACACGAAGGCGACATGTGCATCGTTGGGTTCTCGTCGCGAAAAACTGATCTCACGATCTACCTGTTCCCCGTATTTCCCGAGCGGGAGGCGCTGCTCAAGAAACTGGGAAAGCACAAGACGGGGAAGTCGTGCCTGTACATCCGCAAACTTGAAGACGTCGATACGCGCGTGCTCGAGAAGCTGGTTGTGGCCTCGATCGCCGAAGTCCGCCGTCGTTACCCCTGATGAGAGCCTTTCTTGCGTGCCTGCTCATGATTGTGATGATAGCCGGGTGCACGTCCGTAAAGACGGTGCCCTTCTCGGAGTTGGAGGCTGGAAAGCCGCTCAAAGGGACGTATATCATTTCAACGCGAGATAACCAGATTGTCAAAACGGACAGAGTTGCTATTGCAGATTCGGTTCTAGTTGTCAGTGCCGTTATTGTTGATGGCGGTAGACGCGACGTTGAGCCATACAGAATCCCCTACGAGAACGTCGTGTCCATCTCGCAAGAACGGCCCAACTGGATTGCGATTACCGGGGTCGTCGTGGGACTGACCGCCTGTGTGATTGCGATCGGGTCTGTTCTCTCCGACATGGGGCCGATCGGGAAATGACGCCCGCTCTTGTCGCCGATGCCACGAACAGGCATCATTGAGACATGCGTTTGATCACCGCTGCAGTATTGTTGCTGGGGGCAACGGCCGTCACGACGAACGCAGCACTCGCCACCCAGCATGACGGGCTCACGGCGGCGCTCCAGGCGACCTCGCCCACGATTTCGATGGGCGACGCCGTCAAGTTTCGCGTCACGCTGGCATTCGATACGACCGTCGCCGCCCGGGGCACGCGAATGATCAATCAGTTTTCCGGTCGATGCGAGTTTCGTGTTACGAGCGAGAAGACCGGGAAGTCGTACGCGCGCACGCCATATAGCACGGGCATGCTCACCATGGAGCGGCCCGGGAATATCGTCCAGTTGAAGCATGGCGATCGTCTGGAACTAGAAGACCTGACGGTGCATCTTCTTTCCGAGCAAGGCGAACAGATACCCGCCGGCGAGTACGTGGTGACAGCGATCTATGAGAACGATGGTGGCCAGAAAGTAGAAGCGTACCTGGATTCGACGGGTCAGTATCGCCAGCGCGCCTATGAAGGGCCGCGGGCACTCTGGACTGGGAAGATCGAATCCCAACCTTGCGCGGTGACGATCCTGCCTGCCTCTGAAGGAATGGTGGAGGTCGACGTTCCGAGCGCACTCTTCGTCGACAGTTCCCGTATCCCCGGACAGATTGGCTGGTCGTACAACGATACATCCAAGATCCGCGTCAGCAAGCGACCTGGATTCGCGCTCGGAAACCGATGGCATCTGGAGACGCGTGTCGACGGCACTACGGTGTCGGAGTATCCACGGGGTGAAGGCCTCGATCCGTCCGGTATGTCGTTCTTGCCTCCAGACATATCTGCACGAGCGCAGGCCGCAAAGGATGCGGAGTTGGTTCTACACATGGAGGTTTTTGAAACCTCGGTCCAACCTCGTCATATGTGGATGCCGGAGCAAGGCGATTTCAAGATTCTGTGGCGCGGCCAGGCCCGGTACAGGTTCAGCGGGGCTGGCAAGTAAAAGGGTTTTCACCGGACTAGCGATACAGCGCTTTGACTCTTCCGCGCACCGTCCCCGTTCCTTGCCGGGTCCCGGACAGGGGACCGGGACCCGGCGCGGGGTGGTCGGCTACTTCTTGGCTTCGGGGGCGGGTTCCGCGGGGATCTGGCCGCGGATCTCGCCGCCGGGGTACGTGGCGGTGTGAAGGTTCAAGTAGCTGCGTCCGCTGCGGATGATTTCCTTCTGCGCCTCGGTGATTGAGAACATGGCGCGGAGCGGGCTCTCCGAACCTGCCGGCAGTTCTCCGGGAATGATGTTGAAGGCGACGGAAGCATTCTCGCCCGGCAGAGCCGGCGCGTGAATGTGGGCACCCGTCAACGGGCCGGTGAGCCCGTCGAACGAGACATCCACTTTGAGCTTGTCGCCAACGATCATCACTTTGGCAAGGCCGGTGCCGACGGCATCGTTGGGTGGGACTTCCTCGGCACCCGTCAGCGCGAACGTGAACTTGTCGGCAGCATTGTCCGATTCCTGAGCCGTAACGAGTGCGGCCGCCATGACGGCCACCACAACGGCTGCAAGGACTCCGAAAGCGGGTTTCTTTTGCAGCATGATTTTTCCTCCAGACAGAGAGGGGAGTACTTGTGGATCGAGTGGGGGTGGGACTCGAGAGGATTGACTTGTAGGTACGAAGCGGTGGTGGGGACGCCAAGTCAAGCGACGACCGCTGCGAGTGTGGGCGGGCTCACACTGTTTAGGTGGGGCGATTGAAATCGCCCATGCCCGGGCGTATCATCTCTACATCTTTGGGAGGAGAAACCATGAAGAAGTCGGACGAAGCGATGCAGTTGGTGAAATGGCGCATATCCCCGGTCGCCATCATGTGCTATATTAACCAGACGATAAACTGACGACCCAACATCCAGACTGAAAATACCCGGGCAGCCAGCCCGGGCACGCGTGGAGGCGGTCCTTGGTGGTCCGCCTCTTTGCATTTCGGGGCGTGGTCCGCCGGATGGGTCGGCAGGAAGGAGACGTAATCGAGCATATTCAATCCGGATCAACCATCAAGCGCGTGGGCTTCATCGGAAACTACATGCCGCGTCAGTGCGGCATCGCCACCTTCACGACAGATCTGTGCGAAGCCATTGCCGCCGAATTTGACGAGACAACCTGCATCGCCCTTCCCGTCAATGACAACGACCTTGGATACGCTTACTCGGATCGGGTTCGTTTTGAGCTGACCGAAAGAGACATCAGCTCCTACCTGCGCGCCGCCGACTTTCTACACACCAACAACGTTGATCTCGTGTGCCTGCAGCACGAGTACGGGATCTACGGCGGGCGCGCGGGCAGCCACATCCTTGCCCTCCTGCGCGAACTGCGCATGCCCATCGTCACGACACTCCATACCATTCTGCGCAACCCCGACCCCGATCAGCAACGCGTGCTGCACGAAGTCGCAACCCTGTCCGACCGCCTGGTGGTCATGAGTGACAGGGGTGCGGAGTTCCTGCAGGAGATCTATCGCGTGTCGCCCAAGAAGATTGACATCATCCCGCACGGAATCCCCGACGTGCCCTTTGTGGACCCGAGCTTCCACAAGGATCTCTTCGGTGTCGAAGGCAAGACGGTGCTGCTCAGCTTTGGATTGCTCTCGGCCAACAAGGGCATCGAGAACGTCATTGCCGCGCTGCCCGAGATTCTCACGCAGTGTCCCAATGTGGTGTACATCATTCTCGGCGCCACCCATCCGCACGTGAAGCGGGATGAGGGCGAGAAGTACCGCATGTCGCTGCAGAGAATGGCGCGCGAGCTGGGTGTGGAAAGTCAGGTCATCTTCTACAACCAGTTTGTCAGCCTGGAGGAACTCATCGAGTTCATTGGCGCGGCGGACATCTACATCACGCCCTACCTGAATGAGGCGCAGATTGTTTCCGGCACGCTGGCGTACACGCTGGGCGCCGGCAAGGCCATCATTTCAACGCCGTACTGGTACGCCGAAGAGATGCTGTCCGGGGAGCGCGGCGGCCTGGTGCCCTTCCGCGATCCCGCTGCACTTGCCGCCACCGTGGTGGATCTGATGAACAACGAGGCCAAGCGCCACGCCATGCGCAAGCGAGCGTACCTCTACGGTCGCAAGATGGTGTGGCCGCAGGTTGCGCGGCGTTACATGGAGACGTTTGAACGCGCGCGGTCCGAGCGCCGTCATTTCTCCTTCAGCACGCTGACCCTCAAGGCACTCGACGAGAACGGTGGCGAACTCCCGCCCCTAAAGCTGGATCATTTGCGCCACATGGCGGACGACACCGGGATGTTGCAGCACGCCATCTTTACGGTGCCCAACTATCACCACGGGTACACAACGGACGACAACACGCGCGCGCTCATGGTGAGCACGCTGCTCGAGGAAATGGGCAGTGCCGAAGCGCTGGAGCTCGCGCCGCGTTACCTGGCCTTCGTCTGGTACGCGTTCAACACCGAGACCCGGCGCTTCCGGAACTTCATGGACTACCAGCGGCGCTGGCTCGAGGACAGTGGCTCCGACGACTGCCACGGGCGTGCGTTGTGGGCACTGGGTACCGTGCTGGGACGTTCCAATTCGGCGGCTCTGCACAGCATGGCGGGCTGGCTGTTTGAGAAAGCCCTGCCTTCCATTCTGGAGACGACGAGTCCGCGCGCATGGGCCTTTGCGCTGATTGGAATTCACGAGTATCTGAAGCGGTTTGCCGGCGATCGTGTGGCCGGGCAAGTGCGCGATGAACTGGCCAAGCGGCTACTCGCGCTGTATGAGCTCCATCGTACCGACGACTGGCGCTGGTACGAAGACGGGTTGACGTACTGCAACGCGGCGTTACCGCACGCGATGCTCTTGAGCGGGCAGTCGATTCCAGACGAGAAGATGACCGTGGCCGGACTGGAATCGCTGCAATGGCTGGCCGACCTGCAGCGTTCCGCCAAGGGGCACTTCATTCCGATAGGCTCCAACGGCTTCTATCAGAAGGGCGGCGAGCGCGCACGCTTTGATCAGCAGCCGGTGGAAGCGCAGGCCATGGTGTCGGCGTGTCTTGAAGCCGGACGCATCACGCGCGACCGGCTCTGGCGCCGCGAAGCCCGCGTTGTTTTCGAGTGGTTCCTCGGACGCAATGACTTGAACCTTCCCATCTACGATCCCAAGACAGGCGGTTGTCGCGATGGTCTCCATCCCGATCGCCTGAACGAGAACCAGGGCGCAGAGTCCACACTGGCCTACCTTCAGGCCGTGCTGGAGTTGCGCCTCGCCGAGAATCCCCTCGAAACCAAGGAGTCATCCGCCTAAATGAGCAACCTGCACCCGGAATTGTTTCATCGCCATCCGCTCAATCCCATCCTGACCGTCGCCAACTGGCCCTATCCGGCCAACACCGTGTTCAACCCGGGTGCAACACTGCTTCCCGACGGGACAACACTGCTCTTGTGCCGCGTCGAGGATCGTCGCGGACACTCTCATCTCTCGGTTGCGCGGTCGGTGAATGGCGTCGACAACTGGAAGATCGATCCGCGCCCCAGCATGTCGCCCGATCCCGAACGCTATCCGGAAGAAGTGTGGGGAATTGAGGATCCGCGCATCACGTACGTGCCCGAGCTGGAGCAGTACGCTGTTGTGTACACCGCGTACTCGCGCGTGGGACCCGGCGTGGCACTGGCAATGACGAAGGACTTCAACACGTTTGAGCGCTACGGAATGATCATGGTGCCCGAAGACAAAGACGCGGCCCTGTTTCCGCGCCGTTTTGACGGGCAATGGGTGTTGATTCATCGGCCGGTCAGCGCACCGGGCGCTCACATGTGGGTGTCGTATTCACCGGACCTGCGCCACTGGGGCGGACACAAGCTGATGTTGCAGGCGCGCATGGGAGCGTGGTGGGACGCCAACAAGATTGGCCTGTCGCCGCCGCCCATCGAAACGCCCGAGGGCTGGCTTGTGATCTACCACGGTGTGCGACAGACGTCGGGCGGACCGTTGTACCGGCTGGGCGTGGCGCTGTTTGATCTGGAGTCACCGGACCGCTGCATTCGGCGCGGCGGCGAATGGGTCATGGGTCCGGAAGCGCCGTATGAGCGGCGCGGTGACGTGGACAACGTGGTGTTCCCCTGCGGCTACACGCTCACCGGAGGCGGCGACACCATTAACCTCTACTATGGCGCCGCGGACACCAGCATTGCACTGGCCACCGGGAGCGTTCGAAATATCCTGGATTGGCTGGAGCGTCACGCGCCGTAGGCGCTATTGCTTCACCCAGTGCGAGCGGAAATCGCCGGTGATGTCATACACCAGATTGTAGACCAGTTCGCCGTACGCCTTCTCCGGATCGCGCGCGCCAAATGTAAACCCGCCGTTCGAGTTGACACCCGCGTGTGCAACCGTCTGCGTCCAGCTCGATGACTTGGTCCACATCGTGGCGCCGCCGGCCGTTTCGCACAGGCGCGTGGTGAGGGCTGCTTCTACGTCGGCCTGGAGTGCTACCGTGGTGAGCATCTGCTTCACATCAACCTTGGGTTTCACTTCCGTGACTTCCAGGTTGCCGATGATCACCGCGTCCACCTTGTACTTCTCGCCAATCAACCGAATTGCTTCCGGGTCAAACGCGTCGCGCTTGATGGATTCGAGGACCAGCTTCTGGTCGCCAAGCTCCAGCACCGGCACACCCGGCTGTGCTTCCTGCACCGTCTGAATAAACTTCTGACTCGCGTACGCGCGCAGGCTTCCGTCTGCGTTGGAATTGAACTCAACCAGACCGATGCGCTCAAAGGCAAGCAGGTCCACGCGTGGCGGAACCAGTGCTTTCGTGCCACCGCAACCTGCGATCAGCAACGCGGCGCCACCCAACAGGAAACGGAAGGGAATCGGTCTCATCTTGTTACTCCTCGGACAACCTGTTTACCATCAATGACTTGCGCCGGCATTCCGGACCCATCCACGGTGGATGTTGCATGCTTCAGGCCAGAACGCACAACAGGCCGCCCCTCTTGCGAGGAACGGCCTGCCGGCCAGGGAAGGCGCCCCTTCCTTCCCGCTGCTATCGCGCGCTGACCGTTGTCAGCAGGGCCTCCGCGGTTTCGGCGAGACTGATGAACTCGGCGCGGTAGCCGTGCTCATCCTCGCCGCGCGCCGACTTTGCCAGCGCAATCACCTGACGCATGGTCGCGTCACCCTTCTGCGATGAGTCGCGGAGGATCATCCCGAACTCCGCAACCGCCGCCGAGAAACGAAACGCGTCCGACGCCTCCGCGCAACGCGTGTTGCGATCCGCGACGACGTGCGACAGAAGCCGGCTCTCGCTTGCGGTCGGTTCCTTGTAGCGGAACGACACCGTGAGAAGATCCGTGCTGTGACGCGCGTCCTCGTGAACCGGCTTGTCCGCGTACTTGAGCGGGCGCGGGCCATTGCGACCGGTGAGCGTGATCTCGTACAACGCTGTCACCGAGTGGCCCGCACCAATTTCACCCGCGTCCTTGCTGTCGTCGTCAAAGTCGCGGTCCTGCAGCACGCGGTTCTCGTAACCAACCAGCCGGTACGACGCAACACGCGCGGGGTTGAACTCCACCTGCAGCTTCACGTCTTTGGCGATGGTGAGCACTGTTGCACCCATCTCGTTGACCAGCACCTTGCGGGCCTCCGCGATATTGTCGATGTAGGCGTAGTGACCGTTTCCCTTGTCGGCGATCTTCTCCATCTTGGAGTCCTTCAAGTTGCCCTGACCAAACCCGAGCACCGTCAGGAACACACCGCTCCGGCGCTTGTCCTCGATGAGACGCACCATGTCCTCGTCGCTCGACATGCCTACGTTGAAGTCGCCATCAGTCGCCAGGATGATGCGGTTGTTGCCGCCTTCCAGGAAGTTCTGCTGGGCGATGCGGTACGCGAGCTTGATGCCCTCGCCGCCCGCCGTCGAACCACCGGCTTCCAGACGATCGATCGCGCACAGGATCTCTTCCTTGTCACTGCCCGGTGTGGACTCCAGCACGAGGCCGGCGTTGCCCGCGTACACAACGATCGCCACGCGGTCCTGGCGGCGCAGTTGGTCGACGAACATGCGGAACGACGACTTGAGCAACGGCAGCTTGTCGGGCGAGTTCATGGATCCCGACACGTCGATCAGGAACACGAGGTTGCTCGCCGGCAGCTTCTCAACCGCGATGCGCCGGCCCTGCAGGCCGATGTGCACCAGCTTGCTCCCGGGGTTCCACGGGCAGTCCGCAACTTCGGTCGTGATCGAGAAGGGATCGCGACCGCGCGGATTCGGATAGTCGTAGTCAAAGTAGTTGATCAGTTCCTCCACGCGAACCGCGTCCACCGGCGGCAACTGCCCGCCGGTAATGAAGCGGCGCACGTTGCTGTAGGACGCGGCGTCCACGTCGACCGAGAACGTGGAGAGCGGCCGGTTGGTTGGCGACGCCCACGTGTTCTCGGCAACGGCGTCGTATGACTCGTTGCCGGGCTGATACCAGCCATAGGGAGCTTCGCACTCCAGCGACTGCGGCACCTGAAGCGAATGCAAGTTGGCGGTCGATCTGACACCGGGCGGGACCGGAGCCCCGCGCCCGTCGCGCCCCAGCGCCTGCGTATCCTCGCGCGGGGACTCGTCCTTCTTCTTCTCCAGAAGCTTCGACGCATTGAAGTCGACGGTCACCGTTTGGCCCGCGGTAACTGTGACGCGCTGCAGCAGCGACAGCACGCCCGGCTTGTCGACGCGCACGACGTAGACGCCGGGCGGCACGTTCAGAATGGTGTACGTGCCGTCGGTGCCGGTGCGCGTGGTGAAATGCGTTCCCTGCACCAGAACGGTGGCGCCCGCCACGGGGGCGTGCGTGTTTGCATCCAGGACGCGCCCGGTGATGCTGCCGGTCTTGGACGCACTCGCGAGACCCGCGAGTAACAGAACTGCAAATGTGGTGATGACCCAGGTGATGTGCTTCATCTCAAACTCCTTTTCGAGAGGGATCGAGATGTCACCCGGGACGGCGACTCTCGATTACACCCTTGAGTCGCCGCAGCCGTTGGTTTGGTTGGGACTATTTTTGCCGTGCGGGATCGTCCAGCCGGATGCGAATGATTCCGTCCGATGTATAGATGAGGAGCACGCGTCCCTCCGCGTCCGTCTCGACGCGCACGCTGTCGGGTGCCGCAACAAAGACCGGCGTCCCGTTCAGGATGAAGGGGACCGCGCGCGTGGACTCCTGAGGCATAGCCATACTGCGTGTCGCGGAGCTCTTCAGCTCCGTCGGTGCTTCCATGTACGCAGCCGGCGCGCGGCCGTAGGGGGTCTCCTCTCTACGGTCGTTTTCGTTCGCGACATCCCTCTTTGCAACACCGTCCGCTGCTTCCTCGTCGGCGCGAGGCGCGGGCGGTGATGAAAGCGCAGCCTTCTCTTTCGGGACTTCACGCGTTTCAACAGCCGTCGCCGGGGCCTGCGGTGTCAACGCAGCGGGCTCGCGTTCCTCCTGCACCGCAGTGCGTGTCGGCTCTGGAGTGCTGATATCCATTTCCTGCTTCTTCAGTTCCGCCGGGACCATCAACTCGCGGCCACCGCCGCGGTGCAGTCCAAGGGAGTACGAGCCGACCACCAGCGCCACACACGCCGCCACAAGCCCGGCCACACGCCCGCCCGTGAGCTGGATCGTCCGGCGTCGGGGGGCCAGAATGCCACGGTCACGCATCGTCTCCACGACGCGTCCCTCAAGCCCGTGCGGCATGCGCTCGCGGGGGAGGCCCGCAATGGCTTCGCGTTCTTCCGGTGTCAGGTCGTCGTTCATTGCGTACTCACTTTCGCGACATCATGGCGCGCAGGCGTTCACGCGCGCTGGAAAGATGTGTCTTGGAGGTGCCCTCCGGAATGTCGAGGTGTTCCGAAATCTCCCGGTGCTTCATGCCCTCCACATCGTGCAGGACAAAAACCAGGCGCTGGTCGTCGGGGAGCCGGCTGATCATGCGCTCCAGGTCGATGCGCGCTTCGTGGGGCAGTGCTGCCGACGCAACCTCCGGCAAAGCACCCACCGCGGTTTCGCGCGAGCGGCCGTACTTGCGGATGCGATCGCGTACCCGGTTCAGGCCGATGCCGGTGACCCAGGTTGAGAACTCCGAGTTCCACGCAAAGCGGTCGAGGCTTTCAAACGCGATGACCCACACCTCCTGCACCACGTCCTCGGCCTCGTCGTCGCCGCGCGCGAGCAGCCGGGCCACCAGCATGAACAGCCGCGGCGTATGCCGACGGTAGAGCTCCCGGAAGGCCAGTTCATCCTTGTGTTGGAGAACGGCGTCAACCAGCTCACGGTCGGACCGGCGGCTTGACGGGGGCGCGCTCATCTCGTGTCTTGAGTCGTCTGAGGGCACAAAATAGTTTGAGCAATCCTGGCAGGATGATCTCGCGGCTCCTCCAGAAAGGCAAGCCCCGGGCACGCCAAAGGCCCCAGTTTCTGCTAGGATAGCGCAACTCTTCGACCAGTCCACGTCCTGCAGTTGCAATCGTTGCGTTGCGATAACAAGGTGAGAGGATAGGTAGGTTGTGATCTACGACAACATTCTCCAGGTCGTCGGCAGCACGCCGACGGTGCGACTCAACCGTATCGGCAAAGAGACGGGTGTGGAATTGTTTGCCAAGTGCGAATTCCTGAACCCGGGTGGTTCGGTGAAGGATCGCATCGCCGTGCGGATGATCGAAAAGCTCGAGGAGAGCGGCAGGGTGGGTCCGGGAACCACGTTGATCGAAGCGACGAGTGGCAACACCGGTGTTGGTATGTGCATGGCGGCGGCGGTGAAGGGGTACCGCATGATCATTACGATGCCCGAGAAGATGAGCCGGGAGAAGCAGGTGGTGATGGAGGCGCTGGGGGCCGAGATCATACGCACGCCAACCGAGGCGGCGCATGATTCACCGGATAGCCTGATCGGTGTGGCCGCACGGCTGAACAAGGAGATTCCAAACTCGGTCATTCCGGATCAGTACCGAAATCCTGACAATCCCGAGGCTCACTATTACGGGACGGGTGCCGAGATCTGGGATGATTTTGGAGCAAGCCTGGACATGTGCGTGCTGACAGCCGGCACGGGCGGCACGATCGCGGGTGTGGCCCGGTTTCTCAAGGAGAAGAACCCGGGAATCAAGATTATCGGTGTCGATCCGGAGGGATCGATTCTGGGCGGCCGCGATGAGGTGAAGACATACCACGTGGAAGGCATCGGCTATGATTTCGTCCCCGATGTGATGTCGTACGATCACATCGACGATTGGATCTACTGCAACGATCGCGACAGTTTTCTGATGGCTCGACGCTTGATTCGCGAAGAGGGACTGCTCGTCGGCGGCAGTTCGGGATCCGCAGTGTGGGGAATGCTCGAAGCGCTCAAACGCTACCCGAAGACGAAACGGGTGCTCACGATTCTTCCGGATTCGATCCGCAACTATCTCTCCAAGTTCGTCAGTAACGAATGGATGGTTGCGCATGGCTTCACGAAGGCATAAGACATCAAGCCGTCTGGCTTCGGTTATAGTTTCGTTCTCACGGCTCCGGCAAGCGGTCCTTGAAAGGGAGGTCTCGACATGAACATTATTCGTACTCGACTCGCATTTGCTTCATTTCTGTGCGCCGTCGTGTTTACCGTGGTGGGTTGCTCGTCGAACGGTGACAAGGTCTCCGTGGAAATGCAGGCGAAGGTTGATTCCATGCAGACGGTGCTGCAGCAATGGACCGCGGGCCAGGCGACACTCGAGCACAACCTCGCCGTGTTCGATACTCTCGACTACGTTGTCTTCAGCAATCAGGAGTGGGTGCGTTTGCACGAGAGCCATTCCCAGAACATCGTGGTTAACTGGCCGGACGGACACCACACGGTCGGACTCGACAAGCACATTGAGGATCTCAAAGCCATGTTCGTGTATGCGCCGGACACGCGCATCAAGGAGCATCCCATCCGATTCGGCGACGCCACGGGCGAATGGACCTGCGTCACGGGCGTGTTCGAGGGAACGTTTACCAGGCCAATGCCGATCGGTAACGGTAAGTTCATTCAACCAACGGGCAAGGCGTTCAAGATGCCGATGTGCACGGTCGGTCACTGGAAGGATGGCGTCATGATCGAGGAGTCGTTGTTCTGGGACAACGCGACTTATATGGCGCAGATTGGCCTCAAGTAGGACCCTGCTGGTTGAACGAAACCATGAACATGCCCTCCTTACCCAGGAAGACGAGGATTAAGAAGGAACAGCACCATCGGTTCTTCAACATTGTGCATTTTTGCCGCGCACCGCAACTCTTCTAGGAGGCGACTTTGACCAGTCCACGTTCTGCAGTTGTAATCCCGTGTTTCCTGCTTGTGTTGACGGCTTTCGCGCTTGGATGCGAGGACGACGGAGTCGAAAGCGTGCCTCCGACCTTGACGCCGGTCCTCCTCTATATGGAGACGCCAGTCGGCGGCAATGGGAGGATCACCGCACGGAATCTGGACGGCACGGGACGTGATAACCTCACGTCGGGCGAGAATGCGTGGGCGCCGGGGGACGTGACGCCGGACGGCAGTACAATTCTCCTCTTCGGACCCACGGGACCGGGGATGGACCAGGAGATCCTGACCATGAGCTACGCCGGAACGGGAGTGGAGCCGGTGACGGACGATCCCTGGCAGGATGGCAATGCGTCGTACCTTCCCGATGGGAGAATCATCTATGCGAGCAGCCACGGCAGCCAGTCCGACATTTACCGAATCGATGCCAACGGCTCGAACGTGACGCAGCTCACTACTGACATCGGCACGGAAGCGGATCCCAGCCTCAGCCCGGACGGCACGAAGATCGTTTTCTCGCGCGCGATCAAGGATATCTGGGTCATGAATGCGGATGGCACAGGTGCAACGAATCTTACAAACTTCGGGACGGGCGAGCGGGGTGGTTACCCACGATTCAGCCCTGACGGATCGAGGATCGTCTTTCTGTACGCTTTGAACAACGACGGCGACCTGATGATCATGGACGCCAACGGCGCCAATCGAACCAACCTGACTTCATCGGACCCGCTTTTCTACTACGGTTCGGTGTGTTTCAGCCTCGACGGACAGCGTATCTACGCCTGCGCCAGCACAGTATTAAACGGCTCCAGGGACATCTACCGGTTGGATGCCAACGGCGCCAACCGCATCCAGATCACGGACACCGTGGCGGACGAAGCCTTCCTCAAGGTCGTCAACCTTCTGCGCTAGATCGATTTCCGCTGGCGCCGAGGCCCAACCTGTGGTTCATTCGAGTCTCCCAGGGCCGCACTTTCGGGCCCGGACGACCCTATATTCGCTCATTCGCGTTGAAAGGAACTCAAGACCATGAGATCTCTGCGTATACCGCTTCTGGCAGCACTGTCCGCGGCCCTGCTGGCCGATGCCTCGTCTGCCGCCGACCTCCAGCTGCCGCGCCCGAGCCAGAAGTCCCAGCTCATGCAGACGGTGGGGCTCACGGACGTCACGATCAATTACAGCCGGCCCGGTGTGAAGGGACGGAAAATCTGGGGCGACCTGGTCCCCTACGACAAGGTGTGGAGGACGGGTGCCAATGAGGCCACGGTCATCACCTTCTCGACCGACGTGAAGGTGAACGGTCAGGCGCTCACGGCCGGGACCTACAGCTTCCACACGATCCCCACCAAGGGTGACTGGACCGTGATCTTCAACAAGAAGGCCGACCAGTGGGGGAGCTACGCCTACGACGAGAAGGAAGACGCGCTCCGAATCCAGGTCAAGCCCCAGTCGCACGAGTTCACCGAGTGGATGCAGTTCAGCATGCCCGACATCGCGGTGGACAAGGGCACGATGGCACTCGACTGGGAGAAGCTCCGGGTAGCGTTCAACATCGAGGTGGCAACGGTCGAGCACGCGCTCGCGAACGCCCGCGCCGCCATGGCTTCGCTCGCACCGGACGACCATCAGACGGCGTTCCGTTGCGCGAGCTTCGCGTTCCAGAACAACGTTGCTCCCGATGAAGCCCGTCAGTGGATGGACAAGTCGATCTCCATCAAGGAGACCTGGCTCAACCTGCGCGTCAAAGCCGACATGCTTGCGCAGGAAGGCAAGACGGCGGAGGCCATCCAGTTTGGCGAAAAGGCCATCGCAGTGGGCAAGAACGACGCACCTGCCGACGAGATCGCCAAGATCGAGAAGCAGGTTGCGGAGTGGAAGAAAGCCAAGAAGAGCTAAGTAGTAACGGACTGTGCTTCCGGGCGGCCACTGCGGCCGCCCGGAAGCGAGAACACGAGCGCGCAGGCCATGGTCCCGAGGCAGCCGACCACGTTGTACCAGAGGAACGAGATGTCCGTGGCCACAAAGCAAACAACAACGGCCGCCTCGCCCACCAACGCCCCAAGGAAAACCGCTGTCCCCCTGACGCGCTTCGCGTAGAACGCGAGCAGAAATATCCCGAGGATCGTGCCGTAGAAGAGCGATCCCAGGATGTTGACCGCCTCGACCAGCGACCCCAGCCGGCTGGCGTACTCTGCAAAGAGAATGGCCAGCCCGCCCCATACCACCGTCGCGAGTTTTGATACCACCACCATGTGCCGGTCCGATCGCGCACGCTTCCAGAATCTCTTATAGATGTCCACGATCGTCGTCGAGGCGAGCGCGTTGAGCTCCGAGGCTGTCGATGACATCGACGCCGCAAAGATCATAGCCAGCACAAGACCGATGACGCCGACCGGAAGCGACGCGAGTACGAACGACAGAAAAATGTAGTTCACGTCGTTGCCGTCCGATCCCGGATTGGCCTGGCGCACGATCTCCCGCGCCTCCATGCGCACGCCGAGGGCCTGGGCCTGGATGCTGTCGATGGACGTCGCCGCCGACGCCTCCGCCACCCGGTCGCCGTCGCGACGCGCCTCGAGCAGTGCTTCGATCTCGGCGCTCTTCGCCGCCGCGAGCGCGTCGTACTCCGTCTGCAGACTCCGGAATTCGCCCGCGAGCGGGCTTGCTTCGACGCGCCGCGTCTCCACGGGATTGAAGTGGATGGGCGTCACGTTGAACTGGTGGACGACAAAGACCATCGCCCCGACAAACAGGATCACGAACTGCATCGGCACTTTGACCATGCCGTTGAACAGAAGCCCAAGCCGGCTCTGCGTCACGGACTGGCCCGAGAGATAGCGGCCGACCTGCGATTGGTCGGTACCGAAGTACGAAAGTGCCAGGAAGAAGCCGCCGATGATGCCCGACCAGAAGTTGTAGCGATTGTTCAGATCGAACGAGAAGTCGATGGCGTTCAGTCGGCCCATGCGGCCCGCGACGTGAACCGCTTCCGTGAAGGACACACTCTCCGGGAGCAGTGACACCGCGATCACCACGGTGGTCAACAGACCGCCCAGAATGATGACCATCTGCCAGAAGTTGGTGTGGGAGACGGCCTTGGTGCCGCCCGCGGCGGTATAGATGATGACCAGGACGCCGATGACCCAGTTGGTGACGTGGAGGTTCCATCCCATCAGAACCGAAAGGACCACGGCCGGTGCGTAGATGGTGAGCCCGCAGGCGAGGCCGCGCTGCACAAGAAAGAGGATGGCCGCCAGGCTGCGCACCCTGACGTCGAAGCGGTGCTCGAGGTACTCGTACGCGGTATAGACCTTGAGCCTGCGGTAGAGCGGTACCGCGGTGATCGATAGCACGACCATCGCGAGCGGCAGCCCGAAGTAGAACTGCACAAAGCGCATTCCATCCACGTAGGCCTGGCCGGGTGTGGAGATAAACGTGATGGCGCTGGCCTGGGTCGCCATGATGGAGAAGGCGACCGTGTACCAGCGCATGCTGCGGTCACCCAGGATGTAGCTGTCGAGATCGCGGTTCCTTCTGCCCTTCCACACGCCGTAGAGGACAATGAAGACGAGCGACGCCGCGAGTACGACCCAGTCGAAAGTTCTCACGAAAACGCCTTCGTGAACGCGTAGAAGAGGAGAATAAGGAGTGCGAGGTTCCCGATTACGACGGCGTAGAGGACACGCCAGCTCCGACCAAAGGGTGGCGGCTCTTCACCGTCCGGAGTCGTGGGGTGCTCCGTCTTCTTCATCCGCGGGCCGACACCAGGTTGACGAAGAGCCGGTAGGCGCCGGGCACTCCGGCCGGGAGCTGTCTGAAGAATGCGTAACCGGTATAGATGAAGATCCCCTTGCCGTGGCGCGCCCACAGGAGTCCACCCGCCGCCGGCTTTTCTCCGGGATCGGTGGAGGAGAGCACGGTCTTGTACTCGGGTCCCCACGTGGAGGCAAAGTAGAGGCCGCGTTCCTGCACCCAGCCCTCGAAGTCCCGCGCGGTGATCCGGTTGGGCGTTGTCAGAAGCGCGGTCGCGGGATCCGCGAACTCGACCGGTGCTCCCTCTACTGTGACGCGGTCACGACCGATCTCTAGAGGGAAGGGAGCGAAGTCCCGATGCAGCGTTCGATCCGCCGTGTTGTACTGCACGACGAGCGTTCCTCCCGACTCGACGTAGTCGAGGAGCCGTTTCGAATTCCGCTTGAGTGCTTCGCGCGCGTTGTACGCACGCACACCCGTGACGATGGCGTCGTAGCGGGAGAGATCCCCCGAAGCAAGCTCCGCGTCCTCGATGAGTGTCACGCGATAACCGGCCTCTGCGAGAGCGGCCGGCACGTCGTCCCCCGGACCCATGACGTAGCCAATCGTGTCGCCCACTTTGGAGAGCGGCAGTCGCACAACGTGCGCGGTGGCCGCGGGGAACACCGTCACAATCGGAATGTGCGGATAATCGATCGCCGTCATGTCGCGCGTGAACGTGCGATCGTCGGTCGTGAACTCGGCCGCGATGAGACTTGCCTCCGGACCTGGAGTAACCTGGAAGACGACGTCGCGCGCTTGCCCCGCGGGCAGATCAACCTCGTGTGCAACGGGATCGCAACGCCAGCCCGAAGGCAGCGTGAGGCGCGCCTTGCCGCGGAGTGCGAGGCGCGATTCCAACCTGAGACGCACCGGACGCGCGGAGCCGTCGGGGAAGAGATAGACCTGCTTGTCCAGCGCGAGCGTCACTTCGGGCGCGATGCAGAGCGGTCGGTAGAGTTCGCCGCGCACCCGGTCCACCCAGCGGTAGAGAACCGGGAGCGTGTAGTCGATGGATTGTCCCGACACCGTCACGGAAACGGTCACCTGCATCGCCGGATCGTTCGACGGCGTTCCGATGAGTGCCGGATCCGCAACCTGGTGCAGACCGCCCTCGATCGGTTCGCGGAGCCAGTACGGCTGCGTGGTGCGCCAGTCCAGACTCGCGGGTATGGTGCTTCGGAGCGCCACGGTGACCGGCCGGTTCTCCGCGAGAAGGCTGTCGGCCGGTGCGTCTAGCCCCGCGGGCTGCGATCGGATTCCCGTCAGGCGAAGGGCGCTGCCCGAGCGGTTGATGGCCGTCACGTTGACCTGGATCGAATCGCCGGGAGAAAGCGTGTGCTGACGCGCCACAGCCTCGAGCCAGAGCCCGCTGCACGCGCGGATCGCGTCCTCGATCTCGCGTGCCTTGTAAGAGAGGAGCGGTGCATCGGTGGCCGGCGCCGACGTGCCGAGTTTTGCCAGCGCGGCGCGCGCCCGCAAGAGTTCCGGCACACTCGCTGCGGGGTTGCCGGGATCGTAGTCGCGGTGGACGGCATCCAGTATCTTGCCCACCGCAGCGCCGCCGCGGATGCGTTTCCACGACAGGTCGACACCTTCGAAGATGTCTTTGGTTGCCGGTTCGCCGGCGATGAGCTTGAAGTAATTGATCGACGTGCCGCGGCGTTCCGGCGAACCGAAACCCTGGCTCTTGTGCATGCTCCGGCTTTCGCCCGCGAGCTCCGTGTAGGAGCGACCGAGGAGCGCGTTGTACGCCCCGAGATCGATGGTGAGTAGCTGCTTCGCAGCATCGCCCGTTGGCGGCGCCGTCCAGCTGAAGTGATTCCAGAAGATCCGCTTCGCCTTCCATGTAGAGAGTGCAGGCAGCTGTTCGGGGAACCGGGACGGATCACCAGCCGCCTCAAACGCCTCGACGGCGAGCAGCGCCGACGCCGTGTGATGGCCGTGGCGGCCCTCGCCGGTGGTCGGGAAGCGCATCACGATGACATCGGGACGGAAGGTTCGGATGACGCGCACCACGTCGCCCAGGACCGCGTCGTGTCCCCACGTGGCGAGCGTTTCGTCCGGTCCTTTGGAGTACCCGAAATCGACCGCGCGGGTGAAGAACTGCTCGGCGCCGTCGATCCGGCGCGCCGCGAGGAGCTCGTGGGTGCGGATAACGCCCAGGAGGTCGCCCTGCTCGTCTCCGATCAGGTTCTGTCCGCCGTCGCCCCGGGTCATGGAGAGGTACCCGGCCCGTACCAGCTTCTCGTTCTCAAGCCAGGTCAGCATGGCCGTGTTCTCGTCGTCGGGGTGAGCCGCCACGTAGAGCACCGAGCCAACCACGGTGAGCTTCTCAAGGGCCAGATGCAGCGCCGCGGCATCCAGTACCGCGGGGGGACTATCGGAAGCGGCCGACGGGGTGGCGGCCAGCGCCACGAACAACGTGAGCACGGCCTGCCGGAATGCGATGCGCAAGATGGTTTCCTCTCGAGAGAACGTGCTTCTAACTGCGGGGCCTTGAGTGAGATTATTCACGAGGTTGCCGGAGAAGTCCAGATCGCAGGTTTGCGAGATCACCCGACAGGAGAACCTTCCGTGATCAACATCCGTCGTCAGATCCTGTGCGCGGTTCTGTTCGCCGCAATCATCCATCCCGGTGTGGCAAGCGCCGATACCGGGCCTTTCGTCAATCCGGACAACGGAAATTCTTACTACGTCACGGAGGCGATGATGACGTGGGCCGACGCGGAGGCGTGGGCGATTTCAAAGGGGGGCCTCCTCGCGGCGATCAACAGCGCGGTTGAGGATGCGTGGATGCAGGGCGCCCTCGGGCTGGGGACGGGCTACTACTGGCTGGGTGGAAGTGACGCTGCGACCGAGGGACTTTTCGTGTGGTCTACGGGCGAACCGTTTACCTATCAGGACTTCCTGCCCGGTGAACCCGACGATGACAGCGGGTCCGGTGCCGACCACGTTGCTCTGGATGTGATCAACTGGGGGTGGCTGGATACGAGCGGCTCGTTTGTCGGGTTTGTGACCGGCGCCATCGCGGAAGTTCCGGCTCCGACGGGCGTCGGCGCGCCTTCCGCTGCGGTTGTGGAACTCGTCGCCCGTCCTTCGGTGACGAGCGATTTCATGCGACTCAGCTTTGCGCTGCCAAGCGCGTCCTCCACCCGTGTGCGCATCTATGACGCCAGCGGACGACTCGTACGCACCCTGGCGGCCGGCACGCTGGGCCCGGGTGCTCACGAACTGACGTGGGATACGCGCAACGACGCTGCACAGCGAGTACCGAGTGGCGTGTACTTCGTCCAACTGCAGGTTGATCGCACGAGCAGCACCCGCAAAGTGGTCGTCACGCGCTGAAGAACACGGGGGGCTAGAGCAGGGGTTCCGGGAGCGACACGCTGCGCTGGCGCGCGATGAGGTTCATGTCCACCTTGAGGTTCTCGTAGCTGTCGCGACCGCGCAGGTCGGCGAACCGTCCGCGCAGCGCTTCCTCTTCTTCTTCGCTGATTGCCGGCGCAAGCACGGCCATGCGCTGGTCGAACGAGCGCATCATCTGCTGCGCGGCGAAATCGACCAGCAGCGTGGTGGCGGCAAGCGGCCCGAACAGGAGCAGCATCACCATCACCAGCCGTTTCTCCCACCGCACCCACCACGTTTCGCTAGCGCGACGACCGCGACGCGCGAAGACGTGCGCACCCACGCCGTAGCGCCCGATGAATGTTCCCACGATGGCAGAGAAGAGGATTGCGAACAGTGCAAAGTCCACGTAGTCGCCGCCGATCGCGGCCTGCATCGCCGCGTGATCCCATACCCACTGATAGACGCGACCGCCGACAAGGGGAAACACGTCGACCAGGAGCTTCATGAGGGGCTCGACGAGATAGAGCATGACCACGGAGATAATGACGCCGTTGCGCAGGCTCTTCCAGTTTGCGTAGGTGGATTCCATAACCTGCGGACAACGAGCATCAACCGTGCCTCCACGGGGAGACCCGTTTCGGACTCATGCGGTGGAATCGGAAAAGGTGGGAACGCACGCCCCGCAATCGGCGCGCCTGCTCAAACTTTGCTGCTATCGCACGAGCACGATGCGCCGCGCGTCGCTGCCGGCCGCGTTGGTGACGCGCAGCCAGTAGATACCCGAGGGAGCGCCGACGCCGCGATCGTCGCGTCCGTCCCATTGGATCGACCCGGTTGCGCCGGGGTTGAGCGAGCGTACGCGCCGGCCCCGCACGTCGAAGACTTGGACGGTGGTGTCGTCTTCCGCACCTTCCAGCGTCAACTCAACCGAATCGCGAAAGGGATTGGGTTGTGCCGACAGGATGCGCAGGTTCTTTGCGGGTGCGGGAGGTGCTGCCGGTTGCGTCATCTCGATGCGTTGCCGCACCGCGACATCGACCAGCTCGCTCGTGCTTCCGTCCGGCCACGTCACCAGCACGCGCTCGGCGCGCTCCGCCGCACCCAGTCCCACGGTGAGTTCAAATGGATTCTGCGAGAGGTAGTTGTTCCCGCACGTTACGTCGCGCCGCAGTGTCATACCGCCCGCCTCAATGGTGACACGCGCGCCAATTGCGTCGCGGTTTCGCGCCCGACCCAGGAGCGTCAGTGACAGCCACGCGTTGTCGTTGCCGCCGTCGTTGCGCAGGAGCACGGGTGCAGCACGGTAGTTGGTGATGAAGAGGTCGGTGTCGCCGTCGCGGTCGTAGTCAAAACACACCACACCGCGCCCCTGGCCGGTGTGCGCCACTCCCAGGCTTTCGGAACGCTCCACAAACGTACCGTTGCCGGCGTTCATGAAGAGGCGCGCCGGATCCGCGAGAAACGTTTCCGTTTCTCCCGGCCATCCGTTGACGTGAAAGAGGTCCAGCCAGCCGTCGTTGTCGACGTCGAGGAACGACGACGCCCAGCCCCAGCCGCCTTCGCGCACTCCCGAGACGTCGGTCGCGTCCTCCAGAACACCGCCGTTGTTGCGGTACATGCGATTTCCGGTCAATCCCCAGGCACCCCCGTTTTCTTCGCCGCTGCTGTCAAAGATGGAGGAAACAAACCAGTCCAGGTCACCGTCGCCGTCGTAGTCGCCCACGGCACTGCCCATTCCATTTTCGTCGCTGATCACGGCCGACGTGGCGTCGTCGAACGTGCCGTCGCGGTTGCTCACAAACACGCGCGAGGTTTCAAAATCGCCGGCCATCAGGATGTCCAGCCAGCCGTCGTGATTGATGTCGGCAAACGCGGCCGTGAAACTGAAGTCGTACTGACCGTCGCCGATGGCGTGGATGCCACTTTCGGCATCCACACTGGTGAAGACGCCATGCCCGTTGTTGCGCCACAGGTGTCCGTCACCCTGTGGTCCGTGCCAGTGCGTGAGGAACAAGTCGAGGTCGCCGTCGCGATCGTAGTCCGCGGCGCTGGCGGAGAAGGTCTCGAGGGATGCGGGAATCTGCGAGGGTCCGATGCGGTCGTCGAAGCGCCCATCGCCCCGGTTCACGAAGAAGCGATTGGGCGTGCCCAGCGTGCCGCCAACGAAGAGATCGAGGTGGCCGTCACCGTTGGCGTCAAAGAAGAGTGCTCCCGACGCGCGGTCGCCGACGGCGTCAACGCCCGCCGCGGCCGCGACGTCCACGAACTGTCCGTTGCCCAGATTGCGATACAGCAGGTTGGGTCCGGTGCTGCCGCGAATCACGTACACGTCCACCCAGCCGTCGCGGTCAAAGTCCGCCGCCGCGCATCCGGCCAGCGGCATGTGGCGCGTGGTCATGTGCGGATCGTTGAAGTTGTGCGTGTGTGTGAAGCCGGCGTCGAGGGTGACGTCGGTGAATGAGACCGCGGATGCAGCAGAGGCGTGCGCAACGCACGCGAGGAAGGCAAGAACACAGCCGGCACGAGGCATGAAAGCGCGCAGCACTGCGCCCTTCGTTAGATGACCAGTGTGTTGGCCAACGTACCGGGGTTTCCGGCGGGAGCTACAGGTCCGCTGTTGCCGGATGCACCGCCCGGTCCGCCCGCGCCCGGGTTGCCGAGAAGATAGAATGGGAAATTGAGGACGGGCGTGCTGCCCGCGGCCTGCAGGATGCCGATGCTCGGACCGCCCGTGCCACCCGCGCCGCCGCCACCGCCACCTCCGGTTCCACCCGCACCTCCGTTGCCGCCCTTTCCGATTTCACCCTGACACGTGTTGTTGCCAAGGCCGCCCGCGCCACCCGCACCGCCGTTACCGCCCGCACCGGCGACACCCCCGTTGCCGCCGTTGCCGGTCAGGAAGCGACAGCGCTCGAACGTGGGAGACGACGCATCGAGCATCACCGCAAACGATCCGTAGCCACCGCCCGCACCGGTTCCCGCCGTTCCGCCCTCTGCGCCACCGCCACCGCCGCCACCGCCGTTGCCGGCGCCGGCGTCGCAGAACACGCACCACTGCCGCCCGCTGCCACCGCCGCCACCGCCGCCAAGTCCGTGACCGCCGTTGGTGCCGGATGTCGACGTGCCCGGTGCCCAGTCATTGGCGGTGAAGGAACCGGTTGCTGAAGCGGCAAAACCGTTGGATCCCTGCGACCCGTTGGCGCCGGCCGTGCCGGCAACCCCGTTAAAGCCGGGGTTGCCCTCGAGACCGCCAGCGCCACCCGCGCCACCCGAGCAACTCCCCGGGAGACCCGCCGTGCTGACGGGGCTGCCCGACTCGGCGCCGCCGGTGCCACCCGCGCCGCCCGGGCATCCAATGGGCGATGCGCCGCCCACGCCACCCGTTCCCGCAATCGGCCCGTCGCACGATCCGTTCGTACCGGGGCCGCCGGGGCTGCCGGCGTTCCCGGGTGCGCCCGATGTTCCGGGCGTGCCGTGCTTGGCGTTGGCGCTGTGGAACACGCAGTTGTGGAACTCGAGCGCGTTCGAAGAGGCGCTTGAGTACAACGCAATTGAGTTGCCAGCGAAATTGTTGGCAGAGACCAACTCGATGTTCGCGATCTCGGTGGGACTCGTGATCGCGTTTGCGGTGGCCACGAACGTGCCGAGCGAGAACGTGGAGTATCCCGCGCCGGCGATCCACGTGGACGGGTCGTAGCCGCCTTCCACGTTGATGCCGTCCAGGAACTGCGGTGCCTGCGAGTACACGCCCGCGGCTGCGTACACCTGGTTCACGCTCATACTCTGCGCGAGCGTGTACGCCTGCGCGAGCGTCAGCACCGGGCTCGCCTGCGTTCCCGGGTTGCTGTCGTTGCCAAAGGGCGACATGTACACCGCAACCGAGTTGGTTGAGTTGACCACGATCTTCTCGGAGTCTATCGCCACCCCTCCGCCGTTGTCGGTTACGCGTACTTTTACCGTGTACGGTCCGGGCGCCGGATAGGCGTGTACGGCTTCTACAATGGATGTCTCGACGAGATCGATGACGCCGTCGTCCTCGAAATCCCACTCGTAGCTGACAATGGAACCGTCCTCATCGTGTGCATCGGCGATGAAGAAGACAGGCGTGCCCATCTCCATCGGCTGCCCGCCCGGCACCACCAGCGTCACGAGCGGCGCCTGGTTGTTGTCGATGCGGAGCAGCATTCCGCCCAGCGCCACGTTCTCTCCCGCGACCGTGAGGGTGCCGCTCTCGGTGTCATCCAGATAGTGCGCGTGCGACGCGCGGATCGCATAGTTGCCAACGGGGACGTTCGTCATCGCGTAGTCGCCGTTGGGGTCTGTGACCGCGACGTACGACGTGCCTTCCGCGTACACGAGGATCCCCGGGTGCGTGAATGCGCTCTCCAGCAGAGCGCTTCCCGAGAACGTGCCGGTGGGTGTGATGTTGACATCCACGATGACGGTGTCCGCGGTCATGATGGGCGGAACCAGGGCGGGGCGCGAACCACCCAGGTGGTTGCTTGCACTCACCTGCACCACGTAGTCACCGGCGGGGACATCGTCGAAGGCGTAGCGTCCCGTTGCATCCGTGAGCGTCACACGGCGCCCGGGCACTTCGTCCGAGACAGCACTCGGTGTCGTCGCAAGCTTGCCGGCGCGTTCCGGATTCTCAAGAAAAAAGCGCGTTGTCGCCGTGAGACCCTGCGCAACACTCTCGATGGTGACGACCGCACCTGAAATCGGAGCGCGTGAAACGTTGCGCACGTTACCGGCCACCACCGCGTGCGAGCCCGTGCGGTCCGTCCCGATGGGCTCGTAGGGAGCAGGGTCCGAACACGCGATCCACGCGGTGACGCCCGCGAGGAGCATCGCCACGCCGACACCGGCGCGCAGCCGAGGCTTACGGAACAGCGTGCGCAGTGAGTTCATCTAGAATGACAGGGTGTTGGAGGCAATGCCCGTGAGCCCGTTGGGCGCGGAACCAACGCCGTCACCGCGCAGACCGCCGGTGCCGCCGGCGCCGCCGCTGCCAATCAGGTAGTTGGCGCCCGAATTGATTGGCGATGCGCCGTTCGACATCACGATTCCAACCGAGGGCCCTCCGCTACCGCCGGCGCCGCCGTGGCCCGGACCCCCTGCGCCGCCCGCTCCGCCGTTGCCACCCTTGCCAAGTTCAAGCGGGCATGTCGCCGGCCCGGTGCCACCGCCGCCGCCGCCACCACCCGCGCCACCCGCTCCGCCATTGCGACCCGCACCGCCGTTTCCACTTTGGAACGTGCAGTTGGTGAATGTCGGCGACGAGCCATAGAGTTGGACCGCGATGGACGCGTAACCGCCCGCGCCGCCACCACCACCCGTGCCGCCACCGCCGCCACCGCCGCCGCCACCGCCACCGTTTCCTCCGCCCGACGTACAGAACACGCAGAACTGACCGCCGCCGCCGCCGCCACCACCGCCGCCTTTTCCCGGGGTTCCGGTGGTACCGCCCGTGCTCGTGCTCGGCATCCAGACGCCTGCGATCACGCTCCCACCGGGGCTGCCCGCGCCGCCGGGATTGCCCGGGCTACCCGGTCCGCCGGCCTGGCCGACGGCCCCGCCAGAACCCGGATCCCCGGTTGTACCGCCACTGCCACCGCCACCGCCCGTGCCGACGCACACACCCGCTGCGCCGGTGCCGCCCACGCTGCCCATCGCACCCGAGGCGCCCGCGCCGCCCGCGCCACCCGGGCAACCAGCCACGGAAGCGCCGGCTGTCCCGCCCGTTCCGGCCGCGCCGTCGCAATTTCCGTTGCCGCCCGCGCCACCGACGCCTCCGCTCGGACCCGCCGGGCCCGGCGTACCGTGTGCCGCGGCAATTCCGCCGTTGCCGGCTACGAACACGCAATTCGTAAACTGAAGGGCACTGGTGCTCGTGGCCGAGTACATCGCGATTGACGCTGCCGCGCCCGGCTGGTTGTTCGCCTGAATGCGAATCTTGGCGATGCTGGTGCTCGTGCTGATCCCGCTCGCAATCGCCGACGCAAGTCCCACGTTGAACGTGGTGGGGTTGACACCCGGCGTCCACGATGGCGTGTCGTAGCCACCCTCGATGTTGATGCCGGCGACGAACGTGGGCACCTGCGAGTACGAACCCGCGGCGATCTTGATCAGGTTCTTCGACTCCGCTTGTGCAATCTGATACGCCTTCGTCAGGGTCAGCACCGGGTCGGCCGGGCTGCCGGTGTTGAGGTCGCTACCGTACGTGGCCATGTAGACAGTCGTGTCCGCCAGCGCGACCACCAGTTGCTCTGCATCCAGCCCGATCGCGCCCTGGTTGTCGGTGACCCGGAGTTTTGCCATGTAGGTTCCCGGCAACACATAGGTGTGCGTCGTGCCAGCGTTGGCTCCGTTGCTCCAATCGAAGGTGCCGTCGTTCTCGAAGTCCCATTCGTAAAGCACGACGGTGCCATCCACGTCGCTGCCCGATCCCGCAAACGTGATCGGCGAGCCGGTTACCATGGACTGGACCGGGATCGCAGACACGGCGACCGGCGGAATGTTGCTGTCGAGCTTGAGCAGCATGCCACCCACCGCCACGTTCTCGCCCGCGAACGTGATGGCGCCGTTGTCGGTGTCATCCAGATAGTGCGCGTGCGACGCGCGGAGCGAATAGGCGCCAACGGGCACGTTCGTCATCGCGTAGTCACCGGCGGGGTCCGTGACGGCTACGTACGATGTGCCTTCCGCGTACACCAGAATGCCCGGGTGCGTGGCGGCGTTCTCCAGCAATGCTGTTCCCGAGAACGTGCCGGTGGGCGTGATGTTGACGTCCACGATGATGGTGTCCGCGGTCATGATGGGCGGCACAAGTGCGGGGCGCGACGCACCCAGATGGTTGCCTGCGATCACCTGCACCACGTAGTCGCCCGCGGGGACGTCGTCGAACGCGTAGCGTCCCTTTGCGTCCGTGAGGGTCACGCGCCGGCCGGGGACGTCGTTGGACGTTGCACTCGGGCGCGTGTCGATCTTGCCGACGAGTTCGGGATGGTCAAGCAGGTGGCGCGTGGTGGCCGTGATGCCATCCGCAACCGTCTCGATGGTGACAACCGCACCGGAAACCGGTGTGTGCGTGTCGTTCCTGACACCGCCCGCAACCACAGCCTGTGCTGAATTGCGATCGTTGCCGAGCGGCTCGTAGCTCGCGGGGTCGTTGCTACACGCGACCCACACCGCGACTGCTGCCAGAAGCAGTGCGACGCCTGCAAAGGCTCGGGTACGGGCAGACGAATGGATCACCGATGGAAGACGGCTCATGAGGGGATGCCTTTCTATCGCCACGCGTCAGCGAACGCGAACAAAGCGACGCACCACGGACCCTTCCGCGGAGCGCAACCGAACAAAGTAGACGCCGGATTGAACTTCGTTGCCGTTCAGGTCGCGCAGATTCCACGCCAGGGAACGCGAGCCCGCGGCGGGCGCGGGACCCTCCCAGCCGTGAACACGGCGACCGTGAACATCGAATACATCGAGTTGAACGCGCGACTCGGGTGTTGCGCGCAGACGGAAGGTGACGCTGCCCGCGGCCGGGTTGGGCCACGGTGCGTCGAGGGCGAGTTTCCAGCGCAGGTCCACGTCGACACCGGTGGGCGTTTCCTCTACCACGACGCCGGTAATGACCGCGGCGAGATAGTCGTTCACCTTCACCTGGAGGGTGTAGGTCCCGGGTGCTACGTCATTAATGCAATAGAAGCCGTTGGCGTCGGTGCCGGCGTACTGGCCGGTGTATTGATCGGCGGGATCAAAGAGAAAAATGGCAGCCTCGGGGACGGGCGCAAGGGTGAGCGCGTCGCGAACGGTGCCACAAATGGAGCCTGCCAGAGCGGGCAGGGCGGCGGCCAGCAGGGCCGCAGAGAGCACGGTGACAGGGAACCAGCGGGGGACGTGCATGGGCACCCGGTTCGGTCAGAGCGCACTGCGTCTCAGGAACCCCGCAACGGTATCAGCTATTTGAGCGCTTTGTCAAACTTACCCGGGATCCTACGAGTGCTTGCGCACCGTCGAGTACACCCAGCCGGTGACGCTGCTCATGGTCTTCACCATGACCCACGGACCGTCTTCCTCGATCACCTTGAGCGTGTCGCCCGCAGCCAGGCTGCTCAACAGGCGCTTGGCGTTGGGATCCATACGCGGAGACTCGACCGGTTCCGGGTCGCCTTCGAAGAGGTATTTCAAACGCTCAAAGAAGCTGCGGCGCTTTGGCTTTTCCTTGGTGCGCGACGCGTGCTCGGCGTCGAGTTCGCCTGACAGCTCGCGCAGGCGGCGCGTCGTCTCGCGCGCCAGTGCGGTTGCGGCGGTGACGTCGGACTCGCAGAACGGGCACTGGTTGAGCGTGTTCTCGATTACGATGTTGCAACTCGGGCAGGGAACGCGCGTGCCGTCGATGCGCCGGCTGAGCTTGATGCGCAGCAGTTCATCGATCTCGGCGTTGCGGCCCTGAATCTGGTCCACGATCGCGCGGTCGTCGGCGGGACGCGCCGGCGTGCGGTCGGAAGGTTTTGCCGTCGTCTCTGTTTCTTTTTCGAGCAATGTAGCCACGGTTCCACCTCAAAGACTGGCTATTCGCCCACCGAGGTGGGCAAGAACGTCTTAAACTTGGGAAGTCCGTGGAATAACGAGCAAGAACTGCACCAGTCGCGGGCAAACAGCAGACCCGCCGCGGGAGGCCGCGGCGGTCACCAGAAAAGATTATTTTGAATTGGGGGGAGCGCCGCGGCCGGTCAGGCGACGGGCGCTTCGCTGGCATCCGTTGCAGCGGTCTCGTCAACCGGTGCCGCGCCTTCTTTGCTCAGGCGCTTCTTCTCAAGCTTGGCAGCCTTCTTCTTCTTGCGCTTCTCTTCCTTCTGTCGCTTCTCAAAATCGTAGTTTGTTCGCTTTGCCACAGGGCGGTCTCCTTTGTTGGGTCCTTGATGCCGGGGTAATTTCGGAGTTGAAGCTTAGCGTCTGGAGCGCTCCACCGCTATCGGGATATTTGCCGGTGCGCACAATTATGGGGCGCCGACGCCCGCAAACCCGGCAGCTTGCGACCCCGCCCGGCCCCTGCCGCTTGTCCAACCCCGTCCACCCGTGTACGATGCGAGCGTGCATCCTCGACTTCGCAAACCCGGCGCACGCCCGTGACCCTCGCCCCGAACAGCCGCCTTGGCCCCTATGAGATTCTGGCCCCGATCGGTGCCGGGGGGATGGGCGAGGTCTACCGCGCCCGTGACACCCGCCTGGGGCGCGAAGTGGCGGTCAAGGTCCTTCCGGCCGATGTCGCCCGGGATCCCGAGCGCGCGCGTCGCTTCGAGCAGGAAGCGCGAGCGGCGTCCACGTTGAACCATCCCAACATTCTCACCGTCCACGACGTGGGTGTCGAAGGTGGCGTTGCATACCTGGTCACCGAACTCCTGCGCGGCGAGTCCCTGCGGGACGTGATCGCGCGCGGGCCGCTGCCGGTAAAGCGCGCGGTGGAGCTTGCCACCCAGGCCTCGCGCGGACTCGCCGCCGCGCACAACGCGGGAATCGTGCACCGCGACTTGAAACCCGAGAATCTTTTCATCACGCAGGATGGCATCTGCAAGATTCTCGACTTCGGTCTCGCGCGCATGGACCGTCCCGAGTTGTCGAACGACGTCGGCACCGCAACGCCGACGGCGGGCGGAACGCTCGCCGGCACGGTCATGGGTACCGCGGGCTACATGGCGCCCGAGCAGGTGCGCGGCCAGCGCGCGGACGCACGCAGCGATCTCTTCTCCCTCGGCATCGTTCTGCACGAAATGCTCACCGGACAAAGTCCGTTCCGGCGCGACACCGTGGTGGAAAGCTTGAGCGCCATTCTCAAGGAAGAGCCGCCGCTGATAACGCCGCCGACGGCACTCGCACCCATCGTGCGCCGGTGCCTGGCGAAGGATCCCGCGCAGCGATTTCAGTCCGCCAGCGATCTTGCGTTTGCGCTCGAGAGCCAGTCGGGCGTGCACGTCGTGGTTGCACCTTCCGCAGCAGCCGGCCGGCGCTCGCCGCGGCTGTTAGCGGGTGCAATTGGCGCCGTTGTGGTTGCGGCCCTGGTGGTCTTCGTGATGACGCGGTCGCGCGAGCAGGGCCCCGCGCTGCCGCCGCCCATTCCGTCCGCGCCAGCGCCGGTGCGCTCCATCGCCGTGCTGCCTTTCACCAGTCTTTCCGGGCAGGCGTCTGACGAGTATTTCTCCGCCGGCATGACCGACGCACTGACCACCGAACTCACGCACATCGCAGCTCTCAAGGTGATCGGGCGCAATTCAGTGGTGCGTTTCAAGGATGCGACGCGCACGCCGGCCGAGATCGCAAAGGAACTCGGTGTGGAAGGACTTGTCTCCGGCTCCGTGCTGCGCGATGGAGAACGCGTGCGCATCTCCGCGCAACTGGCCGAGGCCGCAACCGACCGCGTCCTGTGGGCCGAGAACTACGAGCGGTCGGTCAGCGACGTGCTGGCCCTGCAGAGCGAGGTGACGCGCGCCATTGCGCGCGCGATCGCACTGGAGTTGTCGCCGGCGGAACAGACGCGCTTGAGTGCCGCGGTGGCGGTTGACCCGCGCGCGCTCGACGAGTACCTGAAGGGCCGCTACCTGTGGAACCAGCGCACCGAGCCGTCGGTGCGAAAGTCGCTGGAACATTTTCGCGCGAGTGCCAAAATTGCTCCCGACTTTGCGCTCGCGTACTCCGGCATCGCGGACGCATACCTCATTCTGGCGGCCTACACCTTCATGGAGCCGTTGCAGGCGACGCCGCTTGCGCTGGAGGCTCTCACCCACGCGATGGCGCTGGATTCCACAGCGGGAGAACCGCACGCGTCCCGCGGTGACTTTGCCTTCCACGTGGAGCGCGACTACGCGCTCGCGTTGCGCGAGGCGGACAAGGCGGTCGCGATGAACCCGGGTTATGCCACGGCACACAACTGGCGCTCGGAAGTCCTGATGGTGCTGGGGCGCACGCAGGAAGCCATCGTGGAAATGGAACGCGCCATCGAACTGGACCCGCTGGCGCCGTTTCCGCACTTTGCGCTGGCGCACGCTTACGAAGTGCAGGGAGACGTGGTGCGCGCCGAGAAAGCGTACCGGGCGGCCCTTGAACTTGCGCCGGGATTCTCGATGGGCGGGCTGTATGCACGCATGCTGGTGCGGCTGGGTCGCCCGGATGAAGCACTCGCGGTGGCGGAGCGTCTGGTCGCGAGCAGCAGCAACGACGCAACCACGCTTTCCACACTGGGCTTGGTGCAGGCGCTTACGGGTCGCACGGATGACGCGCGCGCCACTCAGGCGCGCATGCGCGCCATTGCGGCGGAGCGCTGGGTGTCTCCCTACGACTTCGCGTACGTGGATGCAGCTTTGGGCAACCACGCCGACGCGCTTCGCAACCTGCGCGCCGCCCTTGACGCGCGCGACTTCCGCATCCCGTCGCTGGCGTTCTGGATCAATCCGGAGTTTGACGCGCTGAAAGGCGATCCCGAGTTTCAGCGCTTGCTCGGCATTGCGCGCGGCAAGCAGTAGACGACGCGTCAGGCCGCCTTGCGCCGGCGTTTTGTGGTCTTCGGGGGACGGAGGCGTTCCAGCAACTGGCTGACGACTTCGTCAAAGTAGGCGAGATTTCCACTCCCGCGCACCACGAGCATCGCACCTTCCAGCGAACTTACAATGAGCGCCGCCATGGACGCGGGCGTGCCTTCGAACACGATGTCCCCGCGCTTGCGGCCTGCTGCCAGCACCCGCGTCACCCACTCCTCGTTCTCTACAAAGAAATCGGCAACGCTCTCGCGAATGGCTCCCGGCAGTGTCGCCACGTCCGACGCAAGCATGCCGCACATGCACATGCGGCCCTTCTTCAAGACGCCACGGTACAGCTCCGCGTAGCGTTCCAGGCTCTGCATCGTGTCCTTGTCGCCCGCCTCAATCTTGTTGAGAGCCCCCATGAACGTGCTGCGGTAGCGGTCCACCAGGGCCACCCCGAGGTCGGCCTTGGTGGCGTAGTGGTGGTGGAGGCTCGCCTTCTGGATGCCCAGTGCCTTTGCGATGTCGGCATAGCTGAAGGCGTTGAAGCCCCGCACCTGCACCAGTCCTTCGGCGATGTCCAGAATACGGGTGGCGGTGTCGCGGCTGTTACGGGGGATCTTCATGGGCCTCGGTAAGGTAACACGGAGCTGGCCGACAAAGCTCGCAAGGTCCGCGAGCGGGCTTGCCATCACTACCTACTAGATGGTAGGGTACGCAAAAGCCCGGGCTCTGGGCAAGTCCGGATTGGAATGACTTGATTGAAGGAGGGTGTCCCATGAAACGCAATCTTGCAGCTATTGTGGCGACGGTCGTGGTGCTGGCGATGCTGGGCGCGGTGGTCGCGATCGGCGGCGGCGAGCACGCTGTCATGAAACCAAAGGGCGAACTCGTGTGGAAGGACATGGGCGTTCCCGGCGTCTCATCCGCGTGCGTATCCGGCGACATGGCCAAGGGTCCGTGCCGCTTCTACCTCAAGTACGCAAAGGGTTTCGCCGCTCCGGCGCATCATCACTCGCCGGATCACCGTGGCGCCGTCGTGTCGGGCACGCTGGCGATCACGGCCGAGGGCAAGGAAACCGTGCTTCCGGCCGGTTCGTATTTCGAGTTGAATCATAAAGCGGTTCACTCGGTGAAGGTGATCGGCGACGAGGACGCAGTCATGTTCATCGAAGCGGACGGCGCCTGGGACGCCGTCATGGAGAAGTAAGCCCCCAGGGCCTTCTCGCTTGCTGCAGAGGCGGCGCACCCGACGGGGCGCCGCCTCTTGCTTTTTCTGCTAGAATTGCCGCGTTCACCAACGGAGGCACGCCATGGGACTTTCCGACGACCAGCGCGACGAAGCGCTCAAGGCGCTCAAGGGCGCGCAGGACACGATGGATTACCTGATTCGCGGTGTGAAAGGTGTCGAGGAAGCCGCCACGCTGCGCTCCCGCATCGAGGAAATTGAACTCTACTTGAAGCGCGCCAAGATGGCCCTCAAGTTCATCTGATTCTCCGGCCTGCGCGATACGCTAACCATTTGCTACCAATGGTGATACAAGGCCAGCCCGAATCCAAGCTGGCGCTTGTGTTACACTTCCGCCGCTGCCCCTGTTCATGCAGTTCACACGACCGACCTTAAAAGGGAGGAGCTGCCATGAAGCTCTGTGCCACGGTTCTTCTTCTGGTGGCACTGGCTGTCCCCGCCGGTGCCGCCGTCGTGCACAACGAAACCGTCAATGGTGATCTGTCCAGCAACGCCGCGGCGCCCACGGCCCTGGTGTTTGCGGTTGGCGGCAACATCGTGACGGGAACCGTTTCCAACCCGGGGACCCCGGACCGTGATTACCTCACGTTCACGATTCCCTTGGGTCAGATTCTGATTTCGCTGAACCTGATTACGTTCACGCCCAACAACCTTGGCTTCGCCGCGTTCAATTTGGGTGCGACGAGCTTTGTGCCGAGTGTTGCGACGGCGGCGAACTTTCTGGCCGGGATTCACCCGAGCGGACTGGACGTCGGTAACGATTTGATGCCGCTGTTCGTCAGCAGTTCCGTCACGGGGAATTCGCTCTCTTCGGCAAATCTGCCCCCGGGGACGTACAGCTTCCTGATCCAGCAGACCAACAACATCGTGCAGTCTTACTCGCTGGAATTTGTGATCGATTCCGTCGTGCCCACGTCGCAAAGCACGTGGGGCAAGGTAAAGTCGTTGTACCGCTAGCCGTCTGGTTGGCGAGCCCGGAACGCCCGCGCCCGGTACCCCTGTGTACGCGGACGCGGGCGTTCTTTGTTGTGGCGGGACCTAGTCTTGATCGTAGGCGTCTTGCAGTTTCTTCATGTCCATCTTGGTCATCTGCAGCATGGCCTGCATGACGCGGTTGCCCTTCACGGGATCCTTGCCGGTGACCAGCTTGCCCAGGAGCGTTGGCACGACCTGCCATGACAGGCCGAACTTGTCCTTGAGCCAGCCGCACTGCGACGGCGTTCCGCCCTCCAGCAATTTCTCCCAGTAGTAGTCCACTTCCGCCTGGGTCTCGCAGCTCACGACAAACGAAACCGCTTCCGTGAACTTGAAGTGCGGCCCGCCGTTGAGTGCGATGAACTCCTGGCCGTCGAGCTGAAAGGTCGCCGTCATGACCGATCCCTTTGGTCCCGGGCCGGCGTCGCCGTAGCGGGAAACGGAAATGGCCTTTGAGTTCTTGAAGATGGACAGGTAGTGGTTCATGGCCGCCTCGGCGTTGTCGTTGAACCACAGAAACGGTGTGATCTTCTGCATGATGTTTTCCTTCGTTGCTTGCGTGATGGTTTGAACTAAGACGCGAGCTGTGCTTCCAGACGGTCGTAGCTGGCCTCAACACCCGATTCCATCCCGGACTTGAGAACGCCGTCGCGGGCTTCGCGGGAGTCATAGAGAACAGTTTGCGTGAGCGTCGTCTTTCCCTTGTCCTCGACGAGCAGGATGGTGCCGACGGCTTCGCCGGAGTACCACGCCTCGTCGAACTTTTCGGTGGAGACGATTTTCTCCGGGCGCACGATCTCGCGGTACGCGCCCCCCATTCCCATGACCGTGCCGTCGGCGTCGCGCCGCCACACGTAGCGGTAGGCGCCTCCCACCCTCAGGTCGACTTCGCACACGATCATCGTCCAGCCGTCCGGCCCGAGGAGCCAGCGACGAATCAGTTCCGGCTTGGTGTGGGCGTCGAACACCAGGTTGCGCGGTGCGTTGAAGGCGCGTGTCATCACGATTTCGCGCTCGCCGCGCGCTTCTACTTTGAGTTTGTTGCTCATCAGGGTGACTCCTCTAGCGTTTCTTGCGTGCACGTTTCTTCTTCTTGCCCGGGCTCAACTCACCCAGCAGCGCGTCGAGCCGCCGGTAGTTGCCCTCCCAGTACTTGCGATAGGCCTCCACCCACTCGCTGGCTTCGGCGAGGGGTTTGGCCTCCAGCCGGCGCGGCCGCCGCTGGGCGTCCTGTCCGCGCGTGATCAGGCCCGCGCGCTCCAGCACCTTGAGGTGTTTGGAAATGGCGGGCTGGCTCATCGCAAACGGCTCGGCCAGTTCCGCCACCGAGGCGTCGCCGTCCGCCAGCCGGGCGAGAATGGCCCGGCGGGTGGGGTCGGCGAGGGCGGCGAAGGTGGCGTCCAGGCGGTCGGAATCGGCTTGTCTATAACTTGTCGGTTGCATAACCATACGGTAATATAAAGGCGATGATGCGTCAAGAGGCAATTTTGCGACAGCGCCCCGGGTGTCCACCGGATTGACGGGAGCCCCCAAAACCGTTAGTTTCCCTGCCTTCCATTTCCACCAGTTCCAAGGAGCTCTCGTGTCCCATCAGTTTGTTTGTACGCTCTATAAATTGAAGAAGGTCGTCCCGCCGAGCCGCGTGATTCTGGACGACATCACCCTCGCGTTCCTGCCCGGCGCCAAGATCGGTGTCCTGGGCCACAACGGCGCGGGAAAAAGCACGCTGCTGCGCATCATGGCCGGAGTCGACACCGAGTTTCAGGGTGAATGCAGGCCCGCGCCCAACCTCAAGATTGGTTACCTGCCGCAGGAGCCGCAGCTCGATCCCAAGAAGGACGTGCTGGGCAACATCGAAGAGGGTGTGGCCGAGACGCGTGCCCTCCTCAAGCGCTTCGAAGAAGTGAGCGCAAAGTTCGCGGAGCCCATGACCGACGACGAGATGAACGCGCTCATCGAGGAGCAGGGGAAGCTGCAGGACAAGATTGACGCCGCCAACGCGTGGGAGCTGGACCGCCAGATCGAGATCGCGATGGACGCGCTGCGGTGTCCTGCGCCCGACGCCGACGTCAGCAAGATCTCCGGCGGCGAACGCCGTCGCGTGGCGCTGTGCCGCCTCCTCCTGCAGAAGCCGGACATGCTCCTGCTCGACGAACCCACCAACCATCTGGACGCGGAGTCGGTGGCGTGGCTGGAGCGCTTCCTGAAGGAGTTCCCCGGTACCGTGGTTGCGATCACGCACGATCGCTACTTCCTCGACAACGTGGCGGGCTGGATTCTGGAACTCGACAACGGCAGGGGTATTCCCTGGGAGGGAAACTACTCGTCGTGGCTGGAGCAGAAGGAAAAGCGCCTTGCCACCGAGGAGAAGCAGGAATCCGCGCGTCGCCGCACCCTGCAGCACGAGCTGGAGTGGGTGCGCATGTCGCCCAGGGCGCGCCAGGCCAAGAGCAAGGCGCGCATTCGTCAGTTCGAAGAACTGATGGGCGAGAAGGCCAACGAGCGCCGCGACAATCTCGAGATCATGATTCCCACCGGCGCGCGCCTGGGCGATGTGGTGATCAATGCCACCGGCATCAGGAAGGCGTTTGGCGAAAACGTGCTCATCGACGGGCTGGATTTCTCGCTACCGCGCGGCGGCATTGTGGGCATTGTCGGTCCCAACGGTGCCGGCAAGACCACCCTGTTCCGCATGTTTGGCGGTGTCGAGAAGGTGGATGGTGGCACACTGCACGTGGGCGACACCGTCGAACTGTCACACGTGGATCAGTTCCGCGACTCGCTGGATCCGAACAAGAACGTGTGGGAGGAGATCTCCGACGGCAACGACTTCATTGAAGTCGGCAAGCGCACGCTCAACTCGCGCGCTTACGTGGCCAGCTTCATGTTCAAGGGTTCGGACCAGAACAAGAAGGTGGGAAACCTGTCCGGCGGTGAGCGCAACCGGTTGCACCTGGCCAAGCTGTTGCGCCGGGGCGGCAACGTGCTCCTGCTCGACGAGCCCACCAACGACCTCGACGTCAACACGCTGCGTGCGCTGGAAGATGCGCTGCTCGAGTTTGCCGGTTGTGTCGTGGTGATCAGCCACGATCGCTGGTTCCTGGACCGCATCGCCACCCACATTCTGGCGTTCGAAGGCGACGGGCAGGTTCGCTGGTTTGAAGGGAACTACCAGGACTACGAAGCGGACCGCCGCTCACGCCTGGGACAGGACGCCAATCAGCCGCATCGTATCCGCTACAAGAAGGTGCACGCGTAAGCAGCGAGAGTCAGCGCGCGCGCCGGTAGTGCATGGCGACCGCGCCGCAGCGGAGCGGCTTCGCCGAGATCAGCTCGAGCCGTCGCGTGCCGGGTAGCCCGCTCTGGTAGAGGGTTGGGCCGTGGCCGGCGATCCTGGGGTGGACGAGGAACCTGTACTCGTCGATCAGATCCAGCCGGTCCAGCTCGGTCGCAAGCTTGCCGCTACCGAGGAGCACGCCGGCCGGGGTCGCGTCCTTGAGCTTCAGCACGCCCGTGCGCACGTCGCCGGCAATGTGGTGGCTGTTGGTCCAGGGGAAGTCCTTGCGCGTCGACGACACCACGTACTTTGGTTTGGCTTCCAGCTTGACCGCCCACTCGCGCAGCGCCGGCGTCGCCTCCTCGTCGCCGCGGGCGACTGCCGGCCAGTAGCTCTCCATCATCTCGTAGGTGACGCGTCCCCACAGGATCGCCCCGCCCTCGTCCATGAGGCGGGTGAAGTAGGCGTGTGTCTCGTCGTCGGCGATTCCCTCCTGGTGGTCGACGCAACCGTCCAGGGTGACGTTGAGGCTGAAGGTCAACAGACCCATGACGTTCCTACATCACGAAGGTGTCGCTCTCGTCGATCTCCAGGAGATCGCTCTCCGCAATCGGCGAACCCAGGTTCGCCATGCGATCCATGATCTCCATGGAAAGATTCAAATAGTCTTCCGATCCGAAGCTGCGCGGCCGGTAGCTGAAGATATCCTTGCCAAAGCTGGGCGACTCCGCGAGTGCGATGTTGTCGCGGATCATCGTGTTGAGGAGCAGCGCGCCAAAGCGCTCGCGCATTGTCTGCGCCACCATCCGGCTCAACACCTTGCGACCGTCAAAACGGGTTGCGATCAATCCGCCAATCTCCAGGTCCGGATTGAGTTCCGCGGTGACGCTTTCGATCTTGGTCATCAGATCCTGCAGACTCTCAAGCGCCAGGTACTCCGTCTGCACGGGAACAAACACGGTCTGCGACGCCACCAGCGCGTTGGTGCTGATGAGCCCCAAGCTGGGAGAACAATCAAACAGGATGCAGTCGTAGTCATCGCGCACGGCGGCGATGGCCTTCTTGATGAGCGACATGCGGTTGGATGCGCGTGACAACACCATCTCGGCGTCGGCGAATGCGAGTGTCGCGGGGATCAACCCGATGGAGAGTTGCTTGTCGTGCCCGTCAATGTGCAGGCTTGCGCGCAGCGGCCGCGTGATGACGGCGTCACCCGCAGTCACGTCGCCGCGTAATACATCGAAAATGGTGTGCGTGATTTCCTCGCGGTCGATGCCCAGAAAACGCGAGAGGTGGCCCTGCGGATCCAGGTCGATCACCAGCACGCGCCGGCCCAGAATGGCGAGGCCCGCGCCGATGTTCATCACCGACGTGCTCTTTCCCACTCCGCCTTTTTGATTGAGAAATGCCGCCGCGACGCACTCTTGCATGGTGTCTCCCACCGGGTTCGGTTTAACCGCGTAAGACCCGTATCCTCGCTGCAAAACGGCGTTCTGACAAGCAAATGTTGGCAAATCCGCGGGCACTGCCGGCTTGCGACACGAGCGCCGGACGTCTATCATGACCGGCATCCCGGTACCCACCAACCAACAAGCAAGGAGGAGTCATGCGTAAGATCGTAGTCTCTCTTGTTCTGGTAGCCGCCTTCGCGGCTGGCATCGTGGCGGGCTTTGGGACCCGCGAGGCACAGGCGGGGACCCGCTGCTGGACGGAGTGTTCCGGCGGAGAAGCGCTTTACTGTTGTCGCACCAACGGCAAGCTCATCTGCAAGGTGGGCGTCGGAGGCTGCTAGGGAAGAGGCGTATGCGTCGCCCGGCGGGCCCGGCCCTCCGGGCGGCGCGTCGTCTACGCGAGTGACTTGAGGAGTGCTTCGTTGGTGGGGTACTGCTCGAGGAGCTTGAGGAGCCCTTCGATGGCCTGCACCGGGGGTGCATCCAGGATACGTCGGCGCATCTTGTTGATGGCCGCCATCTCCGCGGCGCTGTAGAGCAGCTCGTCGCGGCGCGTACCGGTGCTCTTCAGATTCAGCGCCGGAAACACGCGCGCTTCCGCCAGCATCCGGTCCAGCACGATCTCGCTGTTGCCGGTGCCCTTGAATTCCTCAAAGATCAGGTCATCCATGCGCGAGCCCGTCTCGATGAGGGCACTCGCGATCACGGTTACCGACCCGCCCTGCTCGATGTTGCGGGCCATGCCGAAGAACTTGCGCGGGATCTCGAGTGCCCGCGAGTCCAGCCCGCCGCTCATCGTCTTGCCCGACCCCGTCCCGTGCTGGTTGTAGGCGCGTCCCATGCGCGTGATGCTGTCGACCATGACGACCACGTGTTTCCCGCACTCCAGCTCGCAACGCACCTGGGCCATGCACATGTTGGCGATGCGGACGTGTTCGTCGATGGACTGGTCACTGCTGCTGGCCAGCACCTCGGCCGGGACCTGGCGCCGGAAGTGGGTGACCTCCTCCGGGCGCTCGTCGATCAGGAGCACAATGATGTGCGACTCCGGGGAGTCGGCGTGGATGGCGCGCGTCAACTCCTCCAGAAGCCGCGTCTTGCCCGTCTTGGGGGGAGCCACGATGAGGCCGCGCGTCCCGCGCCCGATGGGGGCGAACATGTCGATGATGCGCATCGACGGGTTGCCGTCGGTACCGAGCGTGAAGCGCCGGTCCGGGTTGACGGCTTCGAGCTGCCCGAACGCCACGCGCGATCGGAATGCCTCGGGCTGCATTCCGCAAATGGTTGCGATGTCGGTGAGCTTGGGACCCTGCTTGGCCATCTGGACCGGGCCTGACACGGCAGCGCCCGTCATCAGCGCGAATCGATCCACCATTTGCTGGGGAACGAAGGCGTCGCCGTGATCGGGACGGAAGGAACGCTCGGGACTGCGGAGGAATCCGCCGCGACCCTTCAGAACTTCTATGACACCGGAAGCAATACCTGTCGTGTTCATCTACCAGGGTGGTTGGATACAGGGTAACGGGGAGTGCCCTCCCCAGGGACTGAGAGGCCCACAGCTTACCACGCGCGCGGCGCCGGGGAAAGCGGGCAGTTTTGGGCCCGGTCACGGGCGGGAACCGATCGGGCATGCCTTTTGCCCGAATCCAGCCCATGCACTCCTCCCGCCTGACGGACACCTGCCACGCCGCTCGCCTCTCCTTGCGAGAGCGGCGGGCGCGCGCGCTCGAGCGCGACGCCCTTGCGCGCGTGGGCGAGACGATTGCGAAGTCCCCCGACGTCGCCGACACCGACACGTTGCGCGATTTTCTCACCGTCATTCGCGCCGGCGTGGAACGCATTGACGCCATCGAACTGGCACTCGTTGAATCGATGGATGCGGATCGCGCGGACTACGTCACGGCGTCGCGCTGGACACAACCGGTGGTGATTCTGCGCGGACTGTGCGTGCGGCACGTGCTGCGCCAGCAGCGCCGTCAGGTGCGTTGTGAGCTGCGACCCTGCTACGAAGCACTCGGGAAGACCGCACTGGCGGAACCCGGTGCGAGCCGCCACGTGTCATCGCAACTCGCGGAGCGCGTGGAACTCGCGCGGACACAGGTGGCGGCGGCAAGCAACGAACGCGCGCAACGCCTGCAGCCCTGGGGTGGCGCACCCCTGCCCGCGTGGGCGGGTGGCGTCGCCAACGAAGGCCGCCATCTGGGCGCCTCGGTTCTTCAGCAGACGCGCAACACCGTGTTCCCCAAACTGCCCGCGCTCGCGGGACTGGTGGCCGGCTGGTGGGTGGCAAACTCATTCACCGATTCGCGCTGGCAGGGACTCCTGGATTCCGTGGGGTTGGGAAGCGGCGGGCGTCGCGTGGTAAGCGAAGACACCATGCAGGCGCTCTCGTTCTGGCTCCCCATTCTTTCCGCCGCGTTCTGCGCCTACCTGTGCGACCGCATCGTGCTTGCCATCAAGATCCGCTATCGCCCGCGCGCGGCTGCAGCGAGCGCCGGCTCACCGGCACCCGCTGCCGCGCAGGACGTCTCACCGTTGCCCGCGAATCCGGCCGTTGCGAAGGCCCCCGCGCACGACCGCTCCGCCGACCCCGTCAACTCGTAAGGGGCCCGTTCAGCTCCGGCGTCGCGTGCGACGCCGTTGTGGCAGCGCCCTGGGTGCTTCGACGTGCGCACGCAGGCGCTCCAGGGCCGCGTCCCACTGCAGCGCAATCTCATCCAGATAGCGCCGCGCTTCTTCCACACGCTTCGGCTCGAACTCCCACAACCGCTCGCGCCCCTGCCACGACGAGCGCACCAGTCCGGCATCCGACAGCACGTTCAGGTGCTTGGTCACCGCCTGGCGCGTGACGCCGGAGCCGTCGGTGAGACTTGTGATCGACGCCGGTCCGCCACTCGAGAGTGTCAGCACCAGGCGCAGACGCGTGTCGTCGCCGAGGGCCGCGAAGACGGGGGCCGAGCGGGCGCGTGCGCGGTCAGCCGTTCGCATCGACGTGGCGCTGGATGTTTGCGATCTGCTCGTCCCAGCCCTCGGTGTTGAGTCGCAGGCACAGCGTGCGACGCGCATCCGGCAGCGCATCGAAGCCGGACTCCACCGTGGTGAGCCGGGTGCCGCCCGCGACTTCCTCCAGGGTGAACTCGACCAGTGTCGTCGGCTCGTTTGCGTAGTCGCTGACGGGGTTCAGGGCGGCCGGGTGCCAGCGCCACGAGAAATAGTGCATTGGTTCCATGCGCTGGATCCGGATCATCATGGCGTACTGGCTGTAGTTGGGGTCGAGGACGCGTCCGTTTACGGTGGTGCCCGCCGCAAACGGCCCCGCCATTTCGACACCGAACCAGGCGCCGAACTCCCGGTGGTCGGTCAGGGCGCGCCAGACCCGCTCGCGCGGGGCCTTGAGGGTGATGCTTCTCTCGATACGGTCGGTGGTACGTGTTTTCATATGCAACCTCCTGGTTGCAGGATAATACGGGTGTGCGGAAACACGCAACCAAAAAGTTGCACGTTTCCGCAGAATCTTTTTGAGGGGGCTAGCTGCCCGGCTTGCGGCAGTAGCAGGAGGTGCCCGGGCTGATGTCTGCGCGCGCCCACACTTCGTGGATCTTCGCTTCGGTGGCGGCGGCTTCCTTGTCCTTGCCCGAGCGGCGCTGGCACTCGGCGAGACCCGTGAGCGCCCAGCCGTTGTCGGGGTGAAGCTTCAAGTCCTCGCGATACACGGCTTCGGCGTCGGCCACGCGGCCCTGCTCCAAAAGGAGCGCTCCCAGTGCGTGGCGGACCGGCATCATCCAGCCCCACGGTTCGTCGTAGCGCAACGCGACGTCGCGCTTGACGCCTTCGCCCAGGAGTTCAAACGCGCGGTCGTAGTTCTTGCGCCGGTACTCGAGTTCTCCTTCGGCCACCGGCAGCCCAACTTCCAGCACCTTGAGCACCGGGTTGTTGCCCATGTAGCGAGACTCGGGCACCTGTGCGTACGCCTTCTTGAGCATCTCGAATTCGGCGGCGGCCTCTTCGACGCGGCCAAGCGACGCGAACGCCACCGTGCGCCCGTAGCGCCAGAACGCGGTGGTGCCCACGAGATCCTCGGGCGGCGCCTGTTCCTTGAGCAGTTCGTCCCACATGCCAAAGCGCACCATCACGTGCACCGGTGCGCCGATGAAACCATCGAGGAAGTCCGGGTACGCGCGCACCAGTTCCAGCGGGAGTTGCTTGACCATCTCGCGTGCCGTCTTCATGGCGAGTGCCTTCTGGCCGTCGAACATCGCCGCGTAAGTCAGGAAGTGATAGTTGTGCGCGCGGTACAGCGTGTAGAAACCGCCCCGTTCGGCGGTCCACAAGAGGTCGGACGCGATGCCTTTCTCGTTGGCGAGGATGGCGTCATGGTACCGGCCGAGACGGATGTCGATGTGCCCGGGCATGTGCACCAGGTGACCGGCGCCGGGCACGCGCGTGCGCAGGAGGTTGGCGGCCGGAAGACCGCGCTCGGGCGTAGGCGACATTTCACTCGAGTGAATCATGAGATGGTTGGCCATCGGGTGATCGGGTGTCATCTTGAGGACGGGTTCGAGAATCGCATCGATCTCGAGCGCTTCCGGGCGCGCCTTGCCGTCCACGTAGAGGTCCCACGGCACCAGGTTCATGATGGCGTCGGCGGCAAGTGCCCCGACATCGGCGTCGTTGGGGTACGCCTTCCATGCCTTGCGCATCGCGTCCGCATAGGCGACGTCGAGCGACTTTCGGTCTTCGGGCCGCGGCCACGCGTAACGCGCCGCGATGGCATGAATCAACTCGCGCTCCACCGGCGACGCGTGCTGCTCAAGCGAGATCGCTTTCTGCGCGGCGTCGTACGCGGCTTTTGCACTCTTGTCGTCCATGGTGGGGTTGTTGATGTGCGGTCCGGTCGCGAGTGCCTGTCCCCACCACGCCATGGCACAGGTCGGGTCCAGCTTGGCCGCGTTCGCGAACGATTCGTTGGACGCTTCCAGGTTGAAGCCGTAGAACAACACCAGGCCCTGGTCGAACCACTTCTGTGCTTCCGGCGACGACGTGGTAATCGCGCGATGAAACACGGCAAGGTCGTCGCGGAGAGTGAGTGGCGGCGGGTCCTTGGCCAGCGCGGGGATGGCGGTTGAGAGCAGGGCAACGGCGACGAGAGCGAATCGCATCAGGCGGTTCATTGGGGGCTCCTTCGCTTAAAACAGGTCAGCTCTTGCAGGCCATGTCCTGGCCACAGCACATGGGCGACTTCACCATGCCGTGTCCTCCCGGACACTTGGAGACGTGGACGGATGTGCCGTCCGGCTTCTGCACGGTCTCGTGGACGAGTTCGGTGCCGCACTTGCCGCACGTCATCGATCCGACGCTCATGCCGCATTTTTCACAGGTATAGGCTGCCATGGTGGTTCCTTTCGATTGGGGATGGATAGACCCGGTCGCCATTCTACACCATAGCCGTGCGGGGAGTCGCGATGCTGTGGGTTACTTCACCAGCGGCGACTTTTCCTTCAACTGGTCCGCAAACTTGGCCCGGACCTTGTCCACCTTGGGCATGGCCACCGCGCGCACGTATCCCTGGTTGGGATTCTCGCACACGTAGTTCTGGTGGTGGCGCTCGGCCGGGTAGAACTCCGTGAGCGGCTCCAGTGTGGTGACCACCGGGTTTGCGTACACCTTGTCTTTTCCAAGCTTTGCGATGTAGGACTGCGCGGCCAGCTTCTCCGTCTCGTTGGCGTAGAAGATGGTGGAACGATACTGCGTGCCCACGTCGTGGCCCTGCCGGTTCAGCGTCGTGGGGTCGTGGGTGGCAAAATGCACCTCGAGCAGCTTCTCGTAGCTGATCTTCGCCGGGTCGTACACGATCTGCACCGCTTCGGCGTGACCGGTTTCACCCGAGCAGACGTCCTCGTAATTGGCGGTCTGCTTGCTTCCCCCGGCGTAGCCCGAGATGGCGTCCTTGACGCCGTCCAGTTCCTCGAACACCGCTTCCACACACCAGAAACAGCCACCCGCGAAGACCGCGGTTACCAGAGCATTCATGGATCTACCTCCGTGTCACTGCTTGAGACGGCCGCCCGCCCTCCATCTTACACCGGCCGCCGGCCTGCATCCCGCAGGGCCGCGTTCTCGGTGCGAATCCGCACCGCGAGCACGGCCGCGTTCAGAACCCCTATAAACAGCGCCGTGCGCCAGGCTCCAAACAGGAGCGGAGCCGCGATCAACTCGACCACCACGGCGACGTAATTGGGGTGTTTCAGGAACCGGTAGGGGCCGATCGCGACGGGGGCTTCGCCGGGGACGACGAGGATGCGCGTGTTCCAGCGGTCGCCGAGGGCGCGGATCGCGCTGTACCGAAGCGCCTGGGCCGCGATCCAGAGCGAGAGCCAGAGCGGCCACGCCGCCCCGGGCTGTGTGCCGCGCGTGATGACTTCGCCCGCGAAGCAGAGGAGAAAAAGCACGTGCACGCACACGATGAGCGGGTAGTGACCGGCTCCCGCTTCCACCGCACCGCGCGTGGCCACGATGCGCGTGTTGCGTCGTGACAACGCGAGCTCGACCAGGCGCTGGGCTACGATCACACCCAGAAAAGCAAACAGGCGCGCGTGCGTCATGCGAGTCCCCGCGCCAGCACGTATTCGGCGGAGAATCCGGGCCCAAGGGCGGCTATGAGCGCGTGTTCGCCGCCGCCAATTTCGCCGGTGTCGAGAAAGCGCTTCAGCACAAAAAGGCACGACGGTGCCGACATGTTTCCAAAGCGGCGCAACACGTCGCGCGCGTGCACAAACGTATCGTCCGGCAGCTTGAGTGCGTCGGCGTACGCACGCAGTACCTTGACGCCGCCCGGGTGCGCCACGAGGTGGCGCACGTCGCGCAACGCAAGGCCGTGCGTATCCAGGAAAGCGGCGACGCTGTCGGGCACGTGCTTGCGAACGATGTCCGGGATGTCGCGCGAGAACACAACGTGGAGGCCGTCGCCGTCGACCGTCCAGCCCATCACGTCCAGCGTGTCGGGCCACAGGATGCTGCGCGTGGCGATCAGTTCCATGCGCGCGGTGTCGCGCGGTGCGCGCGCCGCAAATCCCGTTACCAGCGCCGCGGCCGCGCCGTCGCCAAAGAGCGACGCGGCGACGAGGTTGCGTTTGCTGGCGTCGCCGGGTTGAAACGTGGCGCTGCACAACTCGACCGCCACCGTGAGGACGCGGGCACCCGGGTCCGCGCGCGCAAAGTCGAAGGCACGCGCCAGTCCGGCGGCACCACCGGCGCATCCGAGTCCCCAGATGGGTGTCCGTCGCATATCAACGCGCGTGCCGAGGCGGTTGGCAACGCGGGCGTCGAGGCTGGGTGTTGCGATACCGGTGGAGGAAACCATGACGAGGTGGTCGATGTCGCGCGCGTGCAATCTCGCCTGCGCGAGCGCGTCGCTCGCCACCTCGCACGCGAGGTCAACCGCATCCGTCACGTAGCGATCGTTCTTTTCGGCAAACGAGTGCGTTTGAGCGAGCCACGCGAGCGGAACGCACAGGTGGCGGGAGTCGATCTCCGCGTTCTCAAACACGTCCAGGAGACGGGTGTTGTCGGCAAGCGTATCGGCGAACAGGCGTGCCACCAGATCGCGAACGTCGGCCTGCGACACCACGTGAGCGGGGACACCGGTGGAAACGGCAATGAGATGCGGGTGACTCATGCCGGGCGTTGCCTGGCGCCGGGCGCGCGTTCTGCCACACCCGCGTGCATCACGACCAGCCAGCATGCGACCAGCAGGAGAAATGGCATGGCGTCGTTCAGGAAGTTGCCGGCGCCAAACTGCATGGCCGCGAAGCCTCCCGCGCACAGCGCGACGGCACCCACGGCGGCGGACGCTCCTGTGCGCGCGAGCGCCGGCAGCACCAGGGCCAGCGCGGGTACGATGGCCAGCATGTAGCCGTACACCACCAGACGCGGGGCGAGCAGCATATAGAGGAGAGCGGCCACCATGATTTGCTCGGCGCGCGAGCCCTGTGTCCACACGCGTCGAAGCCAGTTGCGACTGGTTGCCAGCACGAGCCCCCACCAGCCGGCGAGCACGACCCACTTCATCCAGCGCACCGGTTCCAGCACCGGGAAGTAGGCGACCAGTTCGTCGGCGATTCCCGCAATGCACGGGTTGCTGAAAAGTCGGGGTTGCGAGTGCGTGAGCCCGCGCAGGTAGCGTTCAAAGAACTCGGGCTCGAACACAAACGGGAGAAACGTGAACGCAAGGACCGCCAGCACACCGGCAGCACCGGCCACAAGGGTGCGGCGCGAGCGCACGCCCGGCAACAGAACCAGCAGCAGAAACGCGGTCGGCAGTTGCTTGATGGCGGCCGCGAGGGTCACGAACAGCACGAAGCGCGCGACCTGTGAGCGCAGCAGAAATGCAAACCCGGTCCACAGGAGCAATTGCTCGAACACGGTGATGTTGCCGGCGTTGAGGTCCCACACCGTGGCGCCCCCAAACGCAAGCAGAGCAACGGGAAGGATCAGCCACCAGCCCACGCCGGTCAGGAAGGAACGCTTCCAAACCAGGAGCAGCAGCACCAGTGCCGCGGCCTTGAGCAGAACCCACAGGCGATGCGCGTCGTTGTAATTGAGGGCGACGACGGGCTTGAGTGCGTGCACGGTCCACAGCGGATAATGGAAGGGCAGAATGCGGCTGCCGAGCTTGCGCAGATTCTCGACGTTGTAGGGATCCTCGCCCTGCTCGTACACCTTGACCGCGGTGTAGTAGGCCTTGAAGTCCCACTGCGTGGTGCCAACACCGTTCCAGACGCGGGCGAAGAGCGCGATCCAGAGCACGATGGAACCCGCCAGTACGACGCGCTTCACGTGGGTGCCAGTCACACAGGACCTCCGTTGCGGACAGGAAGCCAGGATACCGCCCCATCAGTGTACGCGACCGGCGACAACCCGGGCTACCCACACCGGCTGGTTATCCCCTACAATGCGGTGCACGCACCATGGTCAAGCAACTCGCCGCACGCCGCATACCGAGACGTTCTGGAGGCTGCCGATGATACGTCGCCGCGCCATTGTTCGCACGCTCGCCGTGGCAACCCTCGTTCTTGCCACCGTTGCGTACGCCAGCACACCCCCCGATGCCGGGGAAGTCACCGAAACCGCAGCCCACGCGTCCGCGCCGCTCGACTACTGGTCGATGCTCTTTGTCTTTGTCCTTTCGTCCTTCATCGGGTTTGGCGTCATCCGGCGCGTGTCGCGTCTCCTGCACACGCCGCTCATGTCGATCACCAACGCCATCTCCGCCATCGCGGTGGTGGGGTCCATCGTTGTGACGGGCTCCGACTATCCGGGCGAGATCCGCCTGATGGGTGCGATTGCGCTGTTTGCGTCGATGACGAACATTGTGAGCGGTTTCCTCATCACGGACCGCATGCTCAAGATGTTCAAGCAGAAGGACGGTGAGAAACGATGATGTACGCCCTGGTGCAGGTGTCGTACATCGTCGCCACGGTACTTTTCATTCTGTCGTTGCACTGGATGAACGACCCCAAGACCGCGCGCCGCGCGGTGCGCGCGGGTGTGGCCGGGATGGCGCTTGCCATTCTCGCCACGTGGATTCAACCCGCTGTGGTGCACCACGGCTGGATCATCATCGCGATCATCGCGGGCGTGCTGGTGGGCATACCGCTCTCGCGCGTCCCCATCACCGCGGTCCCGCAGCGAACCGCGCTCTCGCATGCCTTCGGTGGTCTTGCGGCGGGGCTCGTGGGAACGGCCAAGTACTACCTGTGGCTGCAGGAAGGCGGCAGTGAACTAACGCCGTTTCGTATGACGGCGATCTCGCTGGAAGTGCTGCTCGGTTATCTCACGTTTACCGGCAGCCTCATGGCGGCGGGGAAGCTGCAGGGCGTGCGCTGGATTCCGCAGCGCCCGGTCACCTACCCGGGACAGAACCTGATGAACATCGGGTTGCTGGTGATCGCCGTCGCCGTTGGCGTGTTGCTCGTGTTCCAGCCCGCACAGTCGTGGTCGGGGTACCTGTTTCCCATCATCATTATCTTTTCACTCCTCTTCGGTGTGCTGTTCACCATTCCCATCGGTGGCGCCGACATGCCCACCGTGATTTCGATTCTCAACGCCTACGCCGGTCTCTCGGCGGTGGCGATGGGTTTCGTGCTCGACAACAAACTGCTCATCACCGCCGGCGCGCTGGACGGATCCAGCGGTCTCATTCTGTCCATCATCATGTGCCGCGCCATGAACCGGTCCTTCACCAATGTGTTGTTTGGCGCGTTTGGCCAGGTGCAGGCCACGGCGGCGGGCTCGGAGAACCAGGTTTACAAGGAAGAGAGTGTGGAAGGGGCCGCGCAGGCGCTGGAGCAGGCCAATCTGGTGGTCATCATTCCGGGGTACGGGATGGCGGTGGCGCAGGCGCAGCACAAGGTGCGCGAGTTGTACGACCAGCTCACCCGGCGCGGCATTTCGGTGAAGTTCGCCATTCACCCGGTGGCCGGGCGAATGCCCGGGCACATGAACGTGCTGCTCGCCGAAGCCGACGTTGCCTACACCGACCTGGTGGAGATGGACGACATCAATCCCGACATGCCGCAGTGCGACGTGGCACTCGTGGTCGGTGCCAACGACGTGGTCAACCCGGCCGCGCGCCACGACAAGTCCACACCGATCTACGGCATGCCCATCATCGACGCCGACAAGGCGCGCCTCGTTTTTGCAATCAAGCGCAGCAAGAACCCGGGGTTTGCCGGCATCGACAACGAACTGTATTTTTCGGATCGCACCTTCATGCTCTTTGGCGACGCCAAAGCCGTGATCGGCGACCTCGTCAAGCAGCTCGGCGAGGGCGGCAAGCACTAGCCGCGCCGGATGTCCAGCGCCGCGACCGATTCAACCGCCACCGACGCCGGCCTGCGCCGCGTCCTGGGGAAGTTCTCCACCACCTGCATCGTGATTGGCGCCATCGTGGGCGTCGGGATCTTCTTTACACCCTCGCGGGTTGCCGCGGTGGCGGGCAGCGAATCGCTGGCCCTGTGGACGTGGGTGCTGGGTGGTGTGGTCGCCCTCCTCGGCGCGCTCACGTTCGCCGAGCTGGGCGGCATGGTGGACAAGAGCGGCGGTCATTACGAACTCCTGCGCGACGCGTACGGCCCCATGGTGGCGTTCTGCTTTGTGTTCTGCAATTCAACAGCGATCCTCGCGGGCGGCATCGGCATCATCGCGATTGTGAGCGCGGAGAACCTGCTGGTGGTGATGGGTGCGTCGTCGCCGGGGAATGCGGTCGTTCCGGTGGCCATCGCGTTGATTGCGGCCCTCGCCGGCGCCAACGTGGTGGGTGTGCGCTGGGGTGCGGCCATTCAGAATGCCACGGTGATTGCAAAGATCGCGGCCCTCGCGTGCATCGTGGGGCTCGCGATGGTGCTGGCGCGCCAGGTGGCGGACACGCCGGTGGTGAGTGCCGCCCCGGCGTCGGAGCAGTCGCTGTTCACGCGCCTGTTCGCGGGGCTGGTGCCCGCGCTGTTTGCGTATGGAGGCTGGCAGCACGCGCTGTGGGTGGGTGGCGAGGTGAAGGACGCGCGGCGCACGGTGCCTTTTGCGATCGTGACCGGTGTGGCGATCGTAGTGCTGGTGTATGTGGCGACGAACTGGGCGTACCTGCACCTGCTTGGTTACGACGCCGTGGTGTCCAGTCGCGCGCTGGCGTCGGACGCGGCGTCGGTGGCGTGGCCGACGACGGGTGCGCGGCTGATCGCGGGTGCGGTGGCGCTGTCGGCGTTTGGTGCGCTGAACGAGCAGATACTCTCGGGCCCGCGGCTTCTGTTTGGCATGGCGCGCGACGGGCGCTTCTTTGCTCCCTTCGCCGCGACGCACGCGCGCTTTGCAACCCCGTGGCCGTCCATCGCGCTGGTGGCATCGCTGGCGGCTCTCTTGATCACACTGGCGGGGAAGAACGGTGTGGACCGTCTGCTGACGGGGGTGGTGCTGGTGGACGCGGTGTTCTTTGCGCTCACGGGTGCGGCGCTGCTGGTGTTGCGTTCGCGCCGGCCGCTAGCGCCGCGCGCGGTGCGGGTACCGCTTTACCCGCTGGTGCCGGGTCTCTTTGTGGCGTTCGAGATTGCGATCCTGTACGGAGCGTTTCAATCCCCGGCCACGCGCTCGGCGGCGTGGATCGGGTCGTGCTGGGTGGTTGTCGCAGCGCTGCTCTACCTAGCAGTGTTTCGCCGGCGCTAGGGTCCTCTACTTGTCCACTTCCACAATTCCAACCTGAATCGCATACCGCACCAGCCCCGCGGTGTCGTGGATGTCGAGCTTGCGCATGAGATTGCTGCGGTGGGTGTTGATGGTGCGCGCGCTCAGGAACAGCTCCGCCGCGACTTCCTTGTTGGTCCACCCGTACGCAATCAGGCGCAGGACCTCGGTTTCGCGCCGCGTCAACAGGTCGCCCGCGCGCGGCTTGGGGGTATCTTCCTCGCGCATGCGGTTGGCAAATTCGTCGATGATGAGTTCCGAGACACTCGGGCTGAAGAAGCGCTGCCCATCCGCCACCGAGTTTACCGCCGCAGCCAGTTCGTCCTTGTCCGCGGTCTTGAGCAGGTAGCCGTTGGCGCCGGCCCGGATGACCTGCCACACGTACTCCTCGCTCTCGTGAATGGTGAGGACCAGCACCTTGATGTCGGGGTTGGCTTCCTTGATGGCGCGGGTGGTGTCAACACCGTTGAGCTTGGGCATCGAGAGGTCGAGGATGGCGACGTCGGGTTTGTGCCTGGTGGCTTGCTGGAGCGCTTCCTCCCCATCCGACGCCTCGGCAACCACATTGAAGCCGGCTGTGCGCGACAGCAGGGCGCGCAACCCGCTTCTCACGACATCGTGATCATCCGCGATGAGTATTCGAATGGACTTCATGCTGGTCTCCTTCCGCGACGGGAAACTCGGCGTGCACCGTCGTGCCACCACGGCGAACGGATTCTAACAGAAACGAGCCGCCCAGAAGCTCCGCGCGTTCCCGCATGCTAACCAGGCCGAGTCCGTGCCCGGTCTTGCGTTTCCTGCGCGCGGACTCCATGTCAAAGCCGTTCCCGTTGTCTTCCACGGTCACCGCGATCAAACCATTGCGCCTTTCCAGCCGCACTTTCACCTGGGTTGCTTCCGCGTGCTTTGCGACGTTGGCCAGCGCTTCCTGCGCGATGCGATAGATGGCGATATCCACGTTCGCGTCTGCGCTGGGGCGCAGGCGGTCGTCGGCGCTGAACTGCGCGTCGAGGCGATTGAGCTTTGCAAAGTCCTTGCACAGCACGTCGAGCGCAACCACGAGCCCGAAGTCGTCGAGCGTAGACGGGCGCAGGTTGTACGACATTCGTCGCAGCTCATTGATCAGGCGGTCGATGTCGTCCTGGAACCGCTGCAGGCGTCCGGGTTCGCTGTGAGCGTCCTCCGGGATGTCGTCCTCCATGGCCTGCAGGCTCAGCTTGAGACCTGTGAGGCGCTGGCCAAAGTCGTCGTGCAACTCACGTGCGATGCGCCGCCTTTCTTCTTCCTGGGCGCGCTGGACGGATATGGCAAACTCGCGCAGATCCTCCGCACGCATGCGCGCAATCGCCTCCAGTTCTTCTTCCAGACGTTTCTGTTCCGTGGTGTCGCGAATGGCGGCGCACACGAGCGGGCCCTCTTCGGTTTCGATGGGACTCAGGCTGATCTCAACCGAGAACTCTTCGCCGTCCTTTCGCACCCCGAAGAGTTCGATTCCCAAACCCATCGGGCGCCCGCGCGGGTCCGCCGCGTAGCCTGCCCGGTGTCCGACATGGCGTTCGTGCAGGCGTTGTGGCACCAAAGTCTCCACCGACTTCCCGACCAGTTCGTCACGTGTGTAGCCAAACATGCGCTCCGTGCGCGAGTTGATCAGAACGATGGTGCCGTCGGCGCCGGCAATCACCATCGCGTCGGGCGCGGACTCCACCAGGCGCCGAAACCGCTCCTCCGCCCGCGAGCGTTCCACCACCTCGGCGCGCAGGGCTTCGTTGGCGGTCGAAAGCTCGCGCGTGCGGTTGGTGACGCGACGGTCGAGCTGGTCGTGGGCATCCTGCAGGGCCCGGCCGGCCCGCTGGCGCTCCGACACGGTGGCCGCGACGACCAGCGATGTTACGCCGCTGACGCCGACGTACGATTGCAGCCGCACCAGCGAACTGTTGGGTGCATCCGCGGCAAACGGTCCCTCGCCACCCAGCGTCTTCCACAGGGCGACTCCAAAGATGACCGTGAGTGCCACGGTGGTGCCGTGCAAGCCGAACCGAAACGCCGCCCACAGGACCACGGGAAAAAGCACGTACGTGTACGGGAACAGCCCGCCAAAGACGACCGTGCTCCAGATCACGATGGTCGCAATGAGAGCCGCACCCTCGATGGCCTGTCGACTGGTCCAGTAAAGTGGCGTGCTCGTCAACCAAACCAGAATTGTTGACGACACCAGCAGTGCGCCCACGGCATTGCCGAGCCACCACGTGATCCAGATGGGGGCAAACGAGCTCCAGGCCGCGAAGCCCGCGAGGCAGAGGCTGGTGACGCCAAAGGTCGCGCTGACGACTGGGCTGATCATGCATGCGACGATGCTGAAACGAACCACGTCGGTTGCGCGTTCGAACGCGCGGGTTCCGTTGGCGAAGCGGGTTGCCAGGTACGCCCCCAGCCAGCCTTCCAGCGTGTTGCCGGTCGCAATACCAAGGGTCGAGAGCCACGACCCCGCGGTGGTGATGTTCACGAGGAAGGCGCCGAGGAATATTCCCGGCCAGACGCGCCTGCCCGCGACGAGGAACGCGGTGATCGCGATCCCGGTGGGGGCCCAGACGGGTGTGGCGCTTTCGTGCAGATAGGCGAGTCTGAGCCCGAGTTTTCCGGTGACGAAGTAGGCGAGGGAAGCCGCGGCGATCACGATCAACTGAACACGTCGACTCGACGTGCCGCGGGGGGCACGGACTTGCCCTTTCTGTGAACGCATGGGCGACATGGTTGTGGTGTGCGGACCGCACGCTGGTCCGCCGAGCAACGAAGTGAAGTCTAACACAGGCCCACGGCGGTGGAACGCAGCGCGAAGACGTGCGGGGGAGCGGAAACCGCGATTCTGAAGCACCGGGCTTGGAGCACCAACGGAGGCTCACGCGGCCCGTGGTTCAGAATGCTGTCGAAGCGGAATACAGCGGTTGTTATCGCCGAATGATGATGCCGCGGCGACTGTCGCGGTTCCGCTCCCCCAAGAATCCCCACCGGAGAAGTCACGTGCGCCCCCAAATAAACTACAGCACGTGACCTCAACGGCGGGAAATGTTCGCAGGGGCATCATCGTTGATTGCAAGGGGTCCCGCCTATCCGGTGATGGACGTATTTGTCGGACTAGAGTGTTTACCCTAGCCGGTCTGGTATCCAGGGAACGGGGCGGGGGAGGGAAGTCGGGCAACAATTGCCCTGCCGCCGCCGACGGGCAGGCCACCCGGTGGCACACGCGATGCTCTTTCCGTGAATGGAAGCGGAAGGAGCCCTGTCATGGAGTATCTGTTCGGTCTCATCGTTGCAGCCTTTGTAATCAAGTTCATCCTCAAGGCCATCCAGCAGACGGCGTCGGCCATGACCCCGCCCGCGCGCGTGGCACTGGTCACCACGCAGCCGTCCAAGCGCCACAGTGACAACGTCGAAAAGCACAAGAAAGAGCTCGAGGCGCGCGGATTTCGCAAGCTTGGCACGTATCGCGTCGACCCCATGAAGGGCGTGCTCCTCACTGCATTCGCGCACCCCGAACAGTCCCTGTGCGGCATTGTCTACACGCACCCGGTCGCCGGTTGCTTTATGGATGTGGTGGCGTTGACGGAGGATGATCGCAGCCTCACCGTGTCCACCGCACCCGCCGGTGGCGAGCTTGACCAGCGTGAGGGACACCAGAAGATCTACGATCGCACCATGACGGTGACGACCCTGTACGAGACAGCGCTGCAGAAGCGCCCCGAAGGCCAGTATGTGTCGTGGAATGCAGGCAACTTTGCGCGCAAGTTCGAAGAAGCGTACGCAAAGGAAATGGCGTGGCGCGTATCACGCGGCGGTGCCACGCGCGAGGAGGTTCGCCGCATCGCGGATGCGACGGGCCGCACGTTCACGGACGAACAGATTGAAATGGCGCGCCAGACCTACCAGGAGAAGCTGCAGTCCGCGCACCGGGATTCGCGGTAACTCGCGACGGGAACGGCCCGCGCGACACGGGCCCGCACGATATATCGGACTCCGCGCTCACGCACTTCGCGATAACGGCCCGCGCGACATGTCGGACGGAGTGCGAAATCACGAGGCGCGCTATA